>Ga0233437_1002302_pt1 | contig 29591 bp, 17 predicted proteins | sample SI_122_August201_FD_182714 | JGI IMG/M metagenome (GOLD analysis project Ga0233437, IMG submission 182714) | Seawater microbial communities from Saanich Inlet, British Columbia, Canada - SI_122_August2016_200_MG | ecosystem: Environmental > Aquatic > Marine > Inlet | place: Canada: British... | reverse complement strand
GGGAGTGTAAAAAAGTTTGACCGTATGATCTGAATACATCACGGATCTGAATTACTGGAGAGGATCTATGTTAGCAGCAGCTACTGCGAAAGCAGTTTAGTCCAATTCCGATTATACTTCCGTAGAGACTTAATTGGAAATATTCATTTATCCATAATGGGCTGACTACGGACCCACCATCCCGGAAACTCAATAATAACATCTAGATAATTTCCACCAAATTACCCCCAATACCTTCCATATCAGTTGTGTCTCTTGCTGCAACTACATCAAATCATGCCTATTTACTTGTTTCTTAAGATTTTTGTCTAATGATTCGCTTGTCCCTGAAGTTCCATTTAGTTACTTTTATATCGCTACAGAATGGGCTGAACAGGGCTGGGATTTAGGCTTGAGCCTCAAAGCAAAATTCTAATATTTAAAACGGTCTGTTTTCCAGGGAAAAGAGCATTGCAGAAAACCTAACTTAGTAACTGGATTTAATGTTTGGGTTTTATCACATTTTATCAGGGAGCCTGTCTTATCACTTTAATCAGCAGAGAGAATCCAATCAGCAGAAGGCAGAAGTGGATGATGCGGTTGAAACGTTCGATTGGAATAGTGCGATTTAGTCGCCGGCCTACTACTGTGCTGAAAGCAGTGATTGGAAGGCTCAGGAGGGAATATTGCAGGATGCTTTCAGTTATCAAGCCCGTCATCCAATGACTGCTGACAACCAGGATACTCAAAGGCAAGCAAAAACTGAAGATTGTAGCTCTGAAGATTGAAGGCGGCCACTTCTTTAATACACCATAAACAATAACCGGTGGTCCCCCCATATTGTATGCTGCACCAATTATCCCTGCCATTAGACCGAATAAATATGACGGCCATTCAACCTTCATGGTCATACGGATTCGGCCAATGAGTGAATAAAGGGCGAACAAGACGATCATCAGGGCCAAAATTATCTTCATTATGGAATCGCCGGCTCCCTTAAGCAAGAAAAGGCCAATTGGGATTCCTAGCGCGCTACCGACAACCAATTTCCAGATATTCCTGAATTCCAGTTCTTTTCTGCTTTGGATAATTATAAACGTGGACATGTAGAGTATTACAATCGCAATCAGGGGTGTTGCTGTTTTGATATCTATGATTAAAGCCAACAGGGGCATACCAATCAAACCCAATCCAAATCCTAAGGTTGACGCAATAAAAGTTGATATAAAAATGATGCCTAAAATGCTAATTGTCTGAATATCCATTATGTGAATGTCCGTACAGGATTTCCTTTTCCAGTCAGGTGAATAAGATGTGCCATTTGGTATCAGTTTCGCTAGCCAGTCCGCGTCTCCCATAAACGCCTACTTGTTGTTCATAGAAAAGAACAATCTAATTGCGTGTCGTGTCTTCTACCTGAGGGTTGGCTCAAGAATTACTTGGCATTTTGTCTGCAAAATGTCCAGTCTTTATGGGACTTTTGCGGACAGATTATGCCAAGTTATTTTTGTACGATCCCTAAGAGATGACTCGTCTGAAATTCATCCATCAAAGTGACACAGTTTCACAAAATATCAATGCTTTTTTGAAGACCTTATTGATGACGGTTAAATTCTTTCGGATCTAAAACTCAGGCCGTTGTTTTGGTTACATCAGGATCTGGGTGGAGAAGAAGATCAGGAGGCATTTAATGCATGCAAGGGGTCGTCATGGCTTCGGCTGGAAACGGGCTTCACTAGTACCGCGCCTGTCCTCGATCGTATCAGGTTTTGATTCTGATACCGTATGAAACAACATCCTATGTGTTAAATGCTAAGGCATGCCTTGGGAGTGGCCTTTTGGGAAACTCGGAAATAGCCACTTTTTCGTATATCATTCTCCAAAAGTGATGCCATCAATTCTTTTTCAGCTGTTTGTCCAAAAACTCGAACATCTGATCCCAGGTCTGCTTTTTTAATTTTGCATCGGATGTTGAAAATGGTTGCCCATAATCGTCTGTTGCCTGGTCAAAACTATGCCCACCATTAACCCAGTTGTAGGTAATCGGGTGACCCTTAGCCAGATGTCGATCCAGAATTCTGGCGCATAGTTTCATGTTCGCCACCTCGTCATGCCGCGGAAGAAAGGCAAGCATCGGGGGTGTTTCTTCCCAGTCATTCTCAATGACCTTCATGAGTTCAATTCCCATGACCTTATCGAGGCAGCCCGGGTAGAATAGCACAACAGCCTTCAGATCCATCATGGTGCTCTCAGGCAGGTCGATCAGACCTGTTGGCCGTCTTTTAGGGGGATTTAGGACCAGCCCGTCCAGGATGGTTCCACCTCCATGCGACCAGCCCACTGCAGCAATCGCATCCTGCTTGATCCAGGATTGCCTTTTCATCCAATCCAGAGTGACCAGTATATCAGCTGCCCGTTCACCAGGAAGCAGAGTTCCGCTCCGAAGGTTTCTCCCACCAATTCCTCTGGAATGATAGCTGTCAACCGCGACAACTGCGTATCCTTCAGATTGGAAATCCTTTGCCCAACCCTCGTAAACAGCAAACCAGGCCGTGTCGCTGGCCCCATGGAGCATCATGATTGTTGGGTATGGCGGGTCTCCTTTTGGCTTGAAAATGTGATAACCGGGTTCGAGTTCAGCGTGAACCTGCGCGGTGGATTTCATGACCGGTTTGCCGATGGAGCATGCAGACAATGTCAAAACAGTGGTTATCACACCAACGAAAGTTCGAATCGCAGTTAACTTCTTGTTGCTGAGGGTGAAATCAAATCCTGATGGTACACTAATTCTCATGTCCCTGTTCTCCCGTTTATGTTTCTGACTGATTTTCGATATTTTTAATTAATAAAGCAATCTACGAAAAAACAAGGTTACCGTCAATATGGATTGTGTGGGGAAACTGAGTAGCAGCACGCTGAAGTGGTATTGCTGAAGTGGACACCTTGTTAAGTTTGTTTTAACAGTAGTCTTATGGAAGTGACCAATTGTATGTCGTCAAAGCCTTTAGGATTGATTGCGCAAAAAACGAAGAGACACTTTCCTTCAATAAAGCAGGTCGAATGACCCGCTCTCATTTCAACACCTCGCTGAACCTCTTTCGCACAAAGTAAAGGTCCCTCTCAATCGTCAATCCGAAAGATGTAGTCATTATTTCACACAAACACTATGATCATTTGGATCATCGAACCATCAAAAAGTAATAGAAACCCTTTGAGATGTTGAACTTTATCTGTTACTGTAATTGCGTAAAAAGGAAATCGTAATAATCAGCAGTCATTTTTTAATCATTCAAATTATCAGTAAATTAGCGTAAATAAAGGGATCAGAATTAATTTCGATATCGAAAAAGAAAGCTTGGGTCAATATTCATTATTAAGTTCTAAGATAAGAAAGCGTATCGTCACCTAAGGGCTAGGATTGATACCATGAAATTACAATATAAAGCTACCGGATTGATGATATTCATCGGAATGACTGTTTTACTTCTTTTAGCAGTTTTCTATACGAAACAAAATAAGCAAGTTGTCCTACAAAAAGAACTGCAGAATATCAAAAATGTCTCTAGAGAAATAGCGCTACACATGAATAGTCATCTAGAAGGAAATGCAGCAGTTGCAAGTACATTATCTAGTGCGGCCATCATCCGGGATGCTCTGCTAAATAGTAATGCGGAATATGATGTTTTGTCTGAAACAGAACAGAAAGATAAAATTAAAGTACACAACCGTCAATGGATGGAAACAAAAAATATCAGTGACCCTTTTATTCAGAAACGTTTGTCGAATCCAGTTGCAGAGTTTCTGAAATTGCAGCAAATTATCATGCCGGGACTATATGGAGAAATATTTCTCACCAACCGAAATGGTGTGATGATTGCGTCTACTGGCAAATTGATGACACTTGCCCATTCCCATAAACATTGGTGGAAAGCGAGTTATAATGAAGGAGAAGGCAGAGATTTTTTTGATGACCATGGTTGATGCTACGAAAATGATTCGAAAAGGTTTTGGTTCCTATTGCCAAACAATAAAATAGAGACGTCCAACATAAAAAAAGATTCTGACAAAATTAAAGATATGGGAAGATCCCTTCAGGAAAGTGAGGAGAAGCACAGACTGCTGTTCGAAAAATCAGGTGTCGCAGTTGGTTATTTCACTCCAGAAGGTCAGGTCATATCAATTAATAATCTGGCAGCCAATCAAATGGATGGGAAACCCGAAGATTTTACTGGAAGTACGCTTCATGAACTATTCGGCCAGGAGACTGGTGAGTTGTACATATCGCGTATCAAAGAAGCATGCAATTCAACCAGTTCTCAAACATACGAGGACCTTGTTTCAATGCCGTTAGGAAAAATGTGGTTTAACTTTACTTTTCATGCAATTTCCGATACTAACGAGAATATTATTGGAGTCCAGATCATAGGACATGACATTACTCAACGTAAACAGGCGGAAGAAAAAATTAAGGCCTCTCTCAGAGAAAAAGAAACCCTGCTTCAGGAAATACATCACCGCGTTAAAAACAATATGCAGGTCATTTCGAGTCTTTTGAAACTGCAATCCAACAACTATGAGGATGAATCGATAAAAAGGCCATTGCTGGATAGCCAAAATAGAGTGAAGGCCATGGCAGCCGTTCATGAAAATCTGTATAAATCAAAAAACCTGTCTTCAATAAGCGTATTACCTTTTCTGAAGGAACTGACAAGCTCTATAATCGCATCATATCAGTTGAGTAAATCAAACACCACGCTAGAGATCGATTCTGATGATATTTCTATCAGTATCGAACAGGCGTCTCCACTCGGGCTTATAATCAACGAATTGGTTTCCAACTCCCTGAAATACGCTTTTCCAGGTGAACGTCAAGGAAAAATATGGATCAAAATAAACCGAATGAACAATGAGGATATTTATTTGCGCTACTCAGATGATGGGATTGGATTCCCTTCATCTGTTGACTGGAGAGACTCAGAAAGCTTGGGATTAAAACTTATCGTGAATTTAGTGGAGAATCAGCTGGATGGATCAATCAAGATGAAAAGTGACCGGGGAACCCATTTTGATATTATTTTTAATGAAGATCATATTTAAGAGGGCTATATGACACAGAAACAAATATTGATAGTTGAAGATGAAGTCATCACTGCGTTGGAAATTGAAAGTTGCCTGAAAGATCTTGGATATAAAGCCTGTGGAATTGTAAATTCAGGTGAAAAGGCTTTAAAACGGATATCAAAGAATGGAATAACATTGATCCTAATGGATATCCAATTGAAGGGAGAACTGAATGGAATTGAGACAACTGAAATAATTCGTAAAAAAAAGAATATTCCCGTAATTTTTCTCACCGCTTTTGCCGACAAAGAGGAATCTATTCGATCCAAATTTTCTTTTCCTTTCGGTTTTCTTACAAAACCCTTTAATGATCATGAACTTAAATCCGCAATTGATGAGTTCTCATAAAACCAATGCTTAATGCCATACTATGACAAAAACAAAAATACTCACCGTTGAAGACGACAATAAGGATTGACCCGACGGCGGGAGTGCACGGGATTATTTGAGAATCGATATCCTATTCAATTTTTATGATAAATTCAGCTGCGGTGCAGGCCCCCGGTTATACTCGCATTATGCTGCTTGCTCGTCATCACAGTCTTAATGAAAAAACACCCAACCTGTCAAAAACATAATGTTCCATGGAGGAAAAATTGATTGTAGTTATTTTCCATGTTTTAAAATTTATTTTTATCTCTATCGTGATTCAATGCAGTATTGCCACTGTACTTATCCTCTTTGGCAAAGGCAGAAGGCCAAATTCAAACGAGGGTTGTTTGGCTGTGGGGTGAAGAAAGTAAAATCTGCTGAAAAAAAATACAACAAAACGAGGAAAGCAAATGAAATGGCTAGAAATTATTGAACTTCGATCCGTAGACAAGAAACGGGAGCAATTGGAATCGATACTGCTAAAATTGATTGAGGAAGTAGATAAGGAAACCCAAAAGAAGTCAATTAGAGCTTTTAGCCGTTCAAAATTAGATACTATTTTTAGTATGCATCTGTTCCATGATTCAAAAAAAGTAAAATATAATGGAACTCCTTTGGGTTTACGCCTTTCTTCAGCTTTGAAAGAGTTTGGCTTTGTTAATCATAGTATTTGGACAGAACTGCATAGTAAATAGTTAGTATTAAGCACTATGCTGTCGCTTTTAGGATTGGTTGGGATAACAGCAGGAACATTAATCACCAGCATCTCTTTTGTGATTACACTCAAGACCTTTTTCTGTCCCAATTGTGTCAATTTTTCCTGCCCCCTCAATTCGGCAACAAAACCGGTGGTCGATGAACATGTAGGGAAGAATGATGTGATGAGAAAAGCGTGGGAAGCATCAGGTTGGCAAACGGGTTGATGGGATAAGGCTTGTGAAAGCCGCGAATCCGAAAGCTGATGTTATTAAGAAACTGGTTTTAAAATTCAGTGAGGCTCTCATCGCCACAGGTATCTTCTTGCATAATATATATCAACCGTAGATAGAAGAAACCTTGAGAGAATATTGTGCTGCTTTGAAGAGCGCTGAACAATAAGGATAAAACAAAAAAAGAGCCAGAAAAGAGAGGTCTCCTGAACTTTAGACACATATGGTACCACTCCCTTTGGGGAATGTCTTGTTACTAGTACATCACGTGGGATTTGCCATCTTGGATTTGTCCCAAAAGAAGGAAGGATAGAAGCTCTTAATCAATTGAAGAAGGCTTGGCCAGCAGCAAATTTTGTTACACATTCAAAAGATCAACTGATTGGACTTTGCTTTCACCAGTTCCGGGCTCCATCAGGCCTTTTTCCTTCTTAACGACCTCAATTTTCTGGTAAGCCAGCCTGATAAAGTCATTGGTAGTTTGCTCGTTCAAGCTCAGTCTTCCCCCAAGGTACTGGAGATACCTCTGTTCATGCTGAGTGATGTTTCCGTCATTCACCGTGACCTGAACAAAAAATCGCATCATATTGAGCGTCAGGTCCATAGGTAGCTTTAGTATGCCTAGCTTGGGCCTTCCCTTACTCTTTAGCAACTTCACGATCTGATAGACGTATTCCTTTTTAGGATTAGCACTGCAAAGCGTATTGACGTACAGCATTTCACTTTTGCTGATTCGACCGTCTGCGCTCATAATACCGACACAGGCGTGCCCAAACCAGATTTTTAGAGTGGAATTCAGAGATTTAAAAAATGTGACAAAAAGGGAGTGGTTAAAGAGTTGCTCTTCTGTAACGTTTGAATCGCTGATTTCTATTTTACTATCATTGAGGCGGCTGTTGAGGTCGTCGATTACCTTTTGCTGTTCTCTTAATTTCTTTTCGGTATCATATTTTTGAATTGCCCCTTTGATTGTGAGCAACAGGTCCTCTTTGCGCCATGGTTTTTCGATAAATCGAAAGAGATCGGCCTTGTTTATCGCATTGGTTACGCCTTCAATCTGGCTCTGACCGGTCAGCAGTATTTTTGAAACGGCTGGTAATTTTTCGTGGATTTTGATCAATACTTCGTCTCCCTTCATTACTGGCATAATGTAATCTGTGATCACGACAGCAATTTCAGCCTTTTCCTCGATTAATTCATCAATGAGTTCCAAAGCTTCGGGTCCTCCCATCGCCGTTTCTATCTCAAATTCAGCATCGTTGAGAGTCAGCCCCATTTCCAGGGAATTAAGGATCACTTCCTCATCATCAATACAGATAATCGTTTTTTTATTTTCCATTATATTTCGCTTAAGGGGATTGAGACGAAGAATGCGGTTCCTTCGTTGATTCGGCTTTCAAAATCTACGATGCCGTTATGTTTTTCAACAATTTTCTGGACTGTATCCAGCCCCAGCCCACTGCCTTCTCCTGTTTTTTTTGTGGTGAAAAAGGGATCAAAAATCTTTTTCTGTATTTCTTCTGGTATGCCTTGCCCATTGTCTCTAATGGTAATCCGTGCAGCATTGTCTTTTTTTTCCAGTCTGATTTCAAGAATTCCCTGATCATTCATGGCCTGCAAAGCGTTGTGAATCAAATTCGTCCAGACTTGATTCAGCTCGTCAATATAGCAGGGTATCGGATCGAGTTTAGCAAAGTGGGTCTTCAATACTGCATTCTGCTTAATCTGGTTATCATACAGTATGAGCACATTTTCAATACTGGCCTGCAAGTCGGCCGGCTGCTTCTCTTTTGACTGCCCTGTGCCGGCAAAATTCTTCAGAGCAAAGACCACTTTAGCTGTTTTTTGGGTAGAGACTGCAATCGTTTCAATACCGTTTCCCAAGTAGTATAACTGCCGTGCCGTCTTGAAAATCATGTCCCGCTGTGGATGATTGATCAAAGGTAGAAATTTTTCGGGAGTACCGGCATGGCCATACAAAATGAGAGTGTCTGTCGAAAACTTATCGCTGTTGCCGCCGAGCACCTTCAGTTTTTTGCTAATCTCTTTAATCAGTTTTCTTCGTTCTATTGATGATGGTTTTTCAAATCGAGACTCCACAGCGGTAGTCATTTCGAAAAACAGCGTCTTTTCATCATGGGAAAGAATTTCTATTATTTTGGGGAGCAATTCAATAGTATCCGTTAAAGCAGCAGTAGCAGACTCCAGAGTGGATTGTATGGCCCCAAGGGGTGTGTTGATTTCATGGGCAATACCAGCGATCAGTTGTCCCAGTGCGGCCATCTTTTCCGATTGGATCAGTTGGTCCTGGGCCGATTCCAGCTCATCCAGTGTTTTTGCCAATTCCAGAGCGGTCTGTTCTGCTTTTTCTTTGGCAATCCTTTCGTTAGCTTCAGCCTTTATCCGTTCGATTACCTCCTTTTTTAATCTCCGGTTCCAGATTAGAATGATTCCAAAGATAAGCAATAAAACGACACCAGCCTGAGCTGCTACTTTTGCGATAAAGATAAGATCGATTCCATGCTCGAAGCGAACCGTGGTCCATTTCTTCCGGATAGTGTTTTCCTCTTCAATTGTCAGCGAAGCCAGGCCTTTATTAATGATGCTGACAAGCTCCGGCCAGTCATCGCGAACAGCGAAATATAAAGAGTTCATTTTACCGGAGACGGGTGCGGCAATTTTCAGATTGCTGAGATTGTTTTTCTGGATCAGGTAGGCGGTTGCAGCCATATTACCGATGTTTGCATCTGCCTTCCCCTGTGAGACAGCTATTAATGCTTCTTCCGAAGTTTGATATAAAACGGGTTTGATTGTTGTGTTTGATTTGACATATCCGTGGTGCGAGCTGTTTTTTTGAATAGACACTTTTTTGTCCAGAATATCTTCAATACCACCGACAAACGGAGCGTCAGTTCTTGTGATAATTACTCTGGGGAAGGCGATGTATGAATTGGTATACAATAGATACTTTTTTCTCTCTTCAGTCAGTCCCACACACGGCAGAACATCCACCTCCCTGGATTTTGCCTTTTCGACAACCTCTGCCCAACCCAGGCCGGGAACAATCTGCATCTGAATTCCCAGGCGTTCGTTGAGAAGTTTAATATAATCGGCAGCCATTCCCTTGTATTGACCATTTTTATCAATAAATTCAAATGGTGCAAATTGAGGATCAACTCCCAGGTGAATCACCGGATGAGTTTTGATCCAGGAATTTTCAGCAGCAGTCAGTGATATTTTGACGGGTTCCTTGATCTCGGTTTGTGAAATTTCCTGGGCAGACGCCGAAAAAATAAATGAGGCGATCAGTAACAATAGCACGCCAAAAGAAAAATTAATCTTAGATAACAGGGAAAATGGGTTCATATTTATAGTAAATTCAGTCGTAAAAAAAATCGGATTGTCCAGGCAGCAGTTTTTTGCCTAAATAATAGAAAATCAAATATTTAGTGTCAAGTGGTAGTTTTTTTTTGACGATCCCTTAAATTTTAAATGGCATGCAGGGGAAGTCGTTACTGAAAAGGTGGATCGCTTGGCGAATCGCCCCGGTCCTCTTCATTCGATGAGACAAGTATACCCTGTGGTTTCTTTGCTGAACCCACCTGACTGTGTATAGAGCTAAATTGATGTCGTACTCTCTCAGGGGCAAAATCACTTGAAATAGGACTCTAAGCTGGGCAATAGTAACAGCTGGTGCTTTTTTCCCCAATTTGATCTTTAGGTGCCAGAGAAAAAAGTGGGACTACATGCTGACCCGTGTCTGATATGAACCTTTTTCAATTGCGGATACGTTTTAAGATGATCTATAAGCCGCTGCTGCAAGTTTCGCAGCTAGCTTTCGCTGAAATCCCGAACTCGCGTTGCTCAAACAGAGGGATTTCGGGCGCTCAATTTTCGTTAAGATCATCGTTTTAATGGACGTTCGACTGCCAGGGATGGATGGCACGGAAGTTACTGGATTTTACTTTGGGATAATTATAAAATGGGATTTGGGCAGAATTTATTAAAAAACTGGAGAAATATTCTAATTCCCGTTCATCATTATTATTAAGGCGCAGATAGTTCTTTATCTTGATGGCGTTTAATACTATAATATCCTTTAACGATTACGTTCCGTTATCCGCAAACATCCAAACACTGAAAATTGAATTATATTTGATTTCAGTACTCCATACTGTTTTTTTATAAAGGTATGCCATGAAACGTACTTATTTTCAAATACTTCTTCTTTTTTTGATCGTTCAAGGTATCAGTTATCCAAGCCAGGCAAAAAATCTCAATATTCTATTTTTGAATCCAGGTGGAGTTAAAGACATTGGCGTTTGGCACATGGTATCGACCTTTATGCAGGCAGCGGCTGATGATTTAGGGATTCAACTTGACGTTCTTTATTCTGATCGGGATCACATAAAAATGATGGCTCAAGCGGAGCAGATATCTAGACAAGAAACGCAACCAGACTATGTGATTATGGTTAACGAAAAAGAAGTTGGAAAACAGATGCTCCTGAATTTTGAAAATTCCAGATCGAAAATTTTTTTCGTACACAATGGCCTCACTGTTCAGCAACGGGAAAAGGCTGGTAATGAACGAGAAAATTTTAAAAACTGGATTGGCACTGTCACAACAGATGATAGACTGGCTGGATACAAGCTTATCAAAGAACTAATTCGGTATACTCAAAAAGAACCGAAAATAATTGGCATTACGGGGACTAAAGCAACGCCTGTATCGCTTATACGACTGCAAGGTGTGCGGGATTACCTCAAAAAAAGCCGAAAAGGTGAACACTATCAAGTAGTATATGGTAAATGGAGTTATGAGGATGGGAAAAATAAGGCTTTGACATTGCTAAAGCGCTATCCGGATGCCAATATTTTATGGGCGGCAAATGATTCTATGGCGTTTGGCGCTTTTGACGCGGCTCGAACACTAGGGATTCATAAAAATATTAGTATTGGAGGTTTGGGTGGATTTCCATTTGCTCTGGATAGCATAAAAAAAGGAGAAATGAAAGTTACTGTCGCCGGACATCCTATGATCGGCGCGTGGGCACTTGTGCTAATTTACGATTATCATAATGGCTTTGATTTCAAAGATGGCGTTGGCACCAATCTCAAAATTGATCATTTGACAGTTATCGATACCCCTAAAAAGGCCGATCAATATTTGGATTTAGTTCTTAAAAACCCACAACAAATCAACTTTAGAAAATTTTCCAGGAAATTAAATACCAACCTAAAGAAATATGATTTCCGTTACAGCCAGGTTGTAAAAGCGGCAAACTGATTCTATCTACTAATGAGCAAGTTTATAATGGATTAAACAAAAATGGCGTTTTCACGATATTTGAAATGGATAAATGATAACCCTTTGGTAAGGCGTATACTCATAAACATTTTGTTATTTAGTTCAATATTCACGATTTTTGCTACGGGTATTCAATTATATTTTGATTACAGCCAAGGCGTTGATCAGGTCCATGATCGAATAAAGGCCATCCAGGAAAGCGATTTAAAAGCACTGGCTCGAAGTATTTGGGAAGTCGACAAGGAACAAATCACAATTCAATTAAATGGAATATTTAGATTACCTGATATCCAATATGTGGAATTGGTAGATCGCACGAAAAACTTATCTATTATACTGGGTGAAAAAGTAGAGGAAAATGCAATATCACAGCAATTTCCTCTAACATTCAACTATAAAAATAAAAAAAACATCTGGTTGGGTACGTTGACCATCATGGCAACAAAGGAATTTATTTTCCAACGAATCCGCGAAAAAGTCATAGTTATTTTGTTTACACAACTATTTAAGACGTTTTTTGTCTCCATGTTTATTTTTTTCATTCTTTACTACCTGGTTTCCCGTCACCTCACATCGATATCTCACTATACACGACTACTCAATTTTAATCAGCTTGATACTCCGCTGGATTTGAATCGAAGATTATCAAAAAACCACAAATTTGATGCTCTGGACCGAATAGTCACTTCAATTAACGATATGCGTATTGGTTTATTGAGTGAAATCAAGGATCGTAAAGCGGCAGAAAAATCGGTTATAGAAAGTGAGAGACAGTTGAAAGATGGTGAAAAAATCGCGCATATGGGAAGTTGGTCAATGAACTTGGCCACTGGAAAAAGCGCATGGTCTGATGAATTCTTTCGTATCTGTGGTTACGAACCTCAAAGTTTTGAACCTTTAACGAAGAAAGGATTTGAGATTATTCATCCGGAGGATCGAGACAGAGTGACTCAGATTGTTGAACACTCTGTTAAGGTGAGAAAACCATATAGTATTGAAACGCGGATTATTCTGCCGGATGGGACAATACGTTGGATTCATTCTTCCGGTAACGTGCTTTTGGGGGATAACGCTGAGCCGGAAAGAATATCAGGTTCCTTTCTGGACATCACAGACCGTAAACTAGCGGAAGAACAAGTCAAAGCTAACCTCAAAGAAAAAGAAACCCTTCTTCAAGAAATCCATCACCGAGTTAAAAATAATATGCAGGTTATCTCAAGCCTTCTAAAACTGCAGTCTAATAGTTATGATGACGAAAGGATAAAAAAACCTTTGCTTGAAAGTCAAAACCGGGTGAAAGCGATGGCGGCCGTTCATGAAAATCTGTATAAATCAAAAAATCTGTCTTCGATAAGCATCCTACCTTTTCTGAAAGAATTGACAACCTCTATCCTCGCCTCATATCAGCTGAGTTCAGAAAACATCACTTTAGAAATTGATTCAGATGAGATATTTATCAATCTTGAGCAAGCCTCACCACTTGGATTAATAGTAAATGAACTGGTTTCCAATTCATTAAAGCACGCCTTTACTGATGGACACAAAGGGGAAATACACATTAATTTAAAACGGGTCAATGACGATCATATTCATTTGTGTTTTTCAGATGATGGGATTGGATTGCCGGTATCACTTGATTGGCGAAATTTAGATTCTCTGGGTCTGAAGCTTGTTTTGAATTTGGCGGAAAACCAGTTAGACGGATCAATCAAAATGGAAGTCAAGAATGGCACCCAATTCGATATTATATTTAGAGAAGATTAAAGATTAAAAGGATCATATGGATTTATAGGGCTGGTTTCTGGTTGTCAGGCTGCATGTTTTATTGCGTAGCTTGGGTATAATACCCCGTCCGCTTGCGGCGGGGATTCTTTTATTGTTCAGATTAAAAAACGGGAAACGGTTCTTTTGCGCTCCTTGAAATTCAAAATCAGCTGTTGATCACCTTTTTTGATCTCGATCTTTTCACTGGCGAAACCGGCCTGGCAGTATGGGTTGTGGTAGCGAGGATAGTCGGACAGGGATTTGGCAACGCCCTCAATGCGCAGGGGACTCTTCCAGCCGAACTGCATTTTCCCTTGTGACGGTGATTGGTAGGTCACTGATTGTCCTCTGAATTTCAGAAGACTGGCAGAGATCTGCTCAACAAAATTCGCAAAAGGGCCATTGTCGGCGGCTCTGCCCAGCTCACAAATCCAGATATTCCGGAGGCCGTCAGCGATGATTTCCCTGTCTTTGTCTTCGCCTGTGGTTTGCCAATGGGTTTGGTTTTGTGAGGTTAAGGCAATATAACCATCGCCTTTTTTTCCAAAGATCCAACCTTTGAGCTCCCTGACCTCATCAAATTCATCCTTGGGGAACCAGGCATGGGTGAAAAAAAGCTGATTGGTCATGTACAACCCGGGCATTTTGGAGATTTGATAACAAGTGATGAGCACATTTTTGTGCTGAGCAACCCTGGGCAGATTCCCTGATCCCACCCAGTAGCCGGCGCTGGTGTTCTCTTTGTGACCTGGATGGGTGGTAAAACAGACCGCTTTGGATCCCAGAGTTGCCTGCCAGATATGTTGCTGGTCTCCGCCATATCCCTGGCGATAATCCTGGGCGGTGCTGAGGAGGTAGTCCGGTGTTTTGAAGGTGTATAGGTTGACCTCTTCGCGGGTGTTGCGGGTCAGATCTTTTTCCAGGAGCCTGGCCAGGGCTGGAAGCAGGTGCAGCCTGCGCAGGATTTCAATCAGGGTCCGGTATTTGCTGAAATCCTTAAAAAACTGGTTTTGCCACCAGCGAAATTCGTCAAACAGGCTCATCACCAGGTTAATACTTTGGGGATGGGTATATGCTTCCAGGCTCAAGAGGCCCATGCCCCCTTCAACCCTGTCTGAAGTCAGACCCCATTTTTTGGCGTCTTTAACCTTGATCCCCATTCTCTGCCTGTTTTCATAAGCGAGGGTGTGGGCAGTGATGTCAAAGATCACCTGGGGCAGTTGGTAGCGTTCACTTAAAGCCAGGACCACGGCGCCCATATTATCCTTCCCGCTGAACATTCCCGTCCCGAACAGGAGTTTCTGGGTATCGCTGGTGGCTTCGATCTGGCCATTTCTTTTTTCTTCACCATAGCTCCGCCCGTGACTGCAGCCGAAAACGCCTCTGAAACTGTTGAGCGCCATATCAAAAAATATCAGATCCAAAATCATGGCGGACAGGTCGACAATCTCTTGATCCTCGCAGAAATCAACCAGGTTGAGCAGGGCTGTGATATCTTCATCGTAATAGACGTGGGACAGCCATTCGCTGAAACCGGTTAAAAAACGCATCTCAAGCCACTTTATAATTCTGGCTTTTGACCGCTTTTTTTTCTCTTGACCGGTCTGACCGGAATTTATGAAAACCTTGTCGGGGAAGGCCTGTCCTGCCAGATAGGCATTGGTGGCAAACATGATTTGGTGATTTTCGGTCCAATAACACATGGAGTCGATGCCGGGTTCCTCCGGATGGTATTTAAAATCGAGAATGGTTTGGACCAGATTTGCTTTAAGCGTCTCGCTGAGCAATTCACTCTCAAAAAACTGGTAAAGGATCCGCATCATGCCCAGCAGCACAAAATCGGAACAATCATAGCGGTCGTTGATATAATCCAGCACCCCTTGCAGTAATCCCTGGTGAAGGGGTCCCTGCTTCATCTGCAGGCGGACCAGTTCATAATAAAACCCTTTGATATGGGTGCCTGAAGGATTTTGCAGACAATGATCCAAAAAAGCCTTTTTCCTCAGGGCGAAGCTGGCTGCAAAAGGAGAATCACTGTAGATATCCTCATGGGGCTCCTTTGGATATCCCTCAGGTGCCTGGCCAACATTCTTAATTTTAAAATTGTCGACGCCCGAGGTATCAAAAAATTCGTGCTGGTAGTTTTTAGCTGCTGCTACCATCAGGTTCTCCTTTCCAGGAAATCTTTGAGAGACTGCTCTTGAATTTCAGGAACCGCTTCCGGTATTTCCGACCTTTTTTGCTCCAAAAGCCATTTTAATTCACCGTGAGAACTCTTAGTCAGCCTGTAACGGAGGGCATTCAACAAACACAACACCAGAAACAAGGAGGGCACACATACAAACACCAGGCGCAGGGTGAGCATGAAATCAGCCGATTGGGGCTGTTCAATCATTGTGGTTAATCCTGCGACTGTCTTTTTGATCGGGGCTTGATAGCCCGCCAGGGAAATAGCTGTTGATATCCCGGCGATGGCCATGGCCGAGCTGACTTTTCTGGAAAAGGTGATAATCCCGGAATAGAGCCCTTCTCTTCGTTCGCCCGTATAAAGTTCATCAATGTCGGGCATATCGGGGAAGATGGAATAGATCATGATAATGAGACCACCGGTTCCCATCCCAACCAGTGCGGCAAAGATATAGATCAGGGCAGCGGGCTGGTTCGGGGTAATAAAATAGCTGAACATCATGACTGCCAGCAGAAAAACGGTTGCCAGCAGATAGCTGGATCTTTTGTCTGTTTTCTGGCTGATCTTGACAAAGATGGGCAGGGCAATAATCTGAAAAACCAGTAAGACACCCAGCACATTTTCCGTTTCAGTCCCTCGCCCCAGATAATAAGTCATGAAATAGATGACAATGGCCATGACGACATCCATGGCCACAAAAGCAAAAAGATACATGCACAGCACATTCACGAAGGTTGGTGTCTTAAAAGGCTTGATAAAAAGGCTGTACAGATTCAACGAGGTCGTTTTCTGCTGGAACTCCTTTCTCTCTTTTGTATAGAAAAACACAGCCAGAAACGGCAACGCAAAGAACAGTCCAAAGGAGAGGGCCATGACCATATACCCGATGCGAATATCGGGAAACATTCTAACCAGCTTTAACGGCGCAACGGCACAAACCAGTGAGGAGACCGAAGAGAAAAATATGCGAAAGGAGGTGAGGCTGGTGCGTTCGTCATAATCCAGGGTTAATTCCGAAGAGAGCGCATTATATGGCACCATGACCAGGGTGATCACCGTGGAGAAGATCAGATAGGCAGCAATCACATAGATAAATCGATGCATCTCCTGCTGGAAATCCACGGGGTACCAGAGCAGAAAAAAAGAGAAGAAAATGAGCAGCACACCCGCCAGAAAATAGGGGCGCCGCCGACCAAAACGCGATTTAGTGCGATCTGAAATAATACCCATCAGGGGATCACTGATGGCATCCCACATTTTGCTGACCAGAAAGGCCACTCCGGCCAGGATCGGGGTGATCAGCAAAACATCCGTTAAAAAATGGAGATAATAAAACCCGATAATCACCAGGGAACCCCCACCGTAAATATCCCCAATCCCAAACCCCAGTTTTGTTTTCAGGCTGAGCTTCTCTTTAAGCGATGTCTCCATATCTCTCCTTAGGTTGGATGTGTTATTGCCTTTTTTCTGGCTCCCTTTTCAAACAAACTCAAGATAACGTTGATCCACAGATTCCGGTTGCCCCGATTCCGCCGCTCGGTATAGCGCTTCTACCGTTGCCAGGACTTCGAGGGAGTTCTGAATAGGCATCTCATAGGGCATCTCTCCTGCAATCCAGCGCCTGAAACCTTCGAGACTGCCCACCATGGCGTGTAATCCTCCCACCGGGGGTTTCTCCTTTTTAAGCTTAGGCCCCAAAAATGTCACTTTGGGGAAGAAGTGTCCTTTATAGATCCCGGTACCTTTGCTGCCATAAACCTCAATGGTGGGGCAGCGCTCCGGTGTCGCGACCATGGAGCTGCACAACTGGATCGGGATCCCCTTTGCGGTTTCAATGGTTCCCATGAAGATGTCTTCAACCTCGCTCTCTTTAAATTTCTTTTGATGAGAAAGCCCAGTCACTTTTTGGGGGCGACTGTTAGTGATCCACAGGGCAATATCTACGATATGGCTGGCCTGGGTGATTAAGGTTCCGCCTCCGGCTTGTTCTTTGCTGGCATGCCAGCTGGAATCCCTGAAATAGGCCTCCTTCCTGGACCAGGGCACATTGCAGCGAATATAGTAGATTTCACCGAGTTCCCCTTTATGAGACGCTCTGGCCAAGGCATAACAGGCTTTGTCGTAGCGGTACTGATAATTCACGCCAATCTTGCTCTGACCCTGTTTGACCTGGCGGCAAAGCTCAAGGGCATGGTCCAGTTGGATGGTGATCGGCTTCTCGCAGAAGACATGCAACCCCTTTTTCATGGCTTTTTGAATCATGGGGTAGTGCAGATAATGGGGAACGGCGAGATAAATGACATCTAATTCGCATTGCGCTAACAAAACATCGTAATCGGTGAAAACCTGCGGGATACGGTGTTTTCTGGCAAAAGCGTCCCCTTTGCTTTGCTGGGTATCCACGCAAGCCACAACTTCTAATTTGCGATTAAACCTGCTGATCAAGCCAATGTCATTAGCAGCATCCCCGCAACCGACAATGGCAAACCTGATTTTCTTCATGGGTGAGCGTATTTTGGATTTCAAAAAAAAAGAAAACTGATCTAACCTTTTAGCCTGCGTTTTTCAGCCAATCCAGGCTTTGGTGAACGATAGCCTTAACCTGCGGATGCTTCCAAACCGCAGAGCGGTGTCCCAAAGAGCAATAGGCGATTCGTCCCTTGCCCAGTTCCCTTGTCCAAACCACCGGCTCGGTTTTCTCAGCCACCGTGGTTGAGAAATGAACCGTAACATCACGTAAATAGTCATGGATGTATAGCTCATCAGTAATGGTAAAACCCGGGATGTTTTTGTAAATCTCACTTCGATTTGTGGCGGCATCAATCTTAAACTCGGAGATTGCACCGTGACGAAGGAATCGACCGCCGATCAGCTTAAAGTAACGGTTGTTCCTTTTAAATGAAGCTGAAGCGGCGTGCAGCGCCAACAAACCGCCCCCATTAAAAACAAAATGTTCCAGTGCCTGCAACAGAGGGTCGGAGATCTGTTTTTTCTGAAAATAGAGGATGACAGTGGAAGTCTCTTCTGTGGAAATCCTGAGCAAACTATCGAGGCTGCTGGAAAAGGTAAAAAGGGTCTCCTTCTTTTCCCGGAGCAGATGTTTTAAACTCTGACGGCAGATGAGGTTCGGATGTACCAGGCCGGAAGAGATGACCAATGTTTTTTTATTCATGAGCACTTGTGGATTCGTTTTGAAAACGGTTGTTTTTTCTAACATCTCTTCAGACCTGCTCAAACCCAGTTATCCTCTTTGGGGTGATGTGGTCAAGTGAAAATGGAGACAGGATCAGGGCAATCGCATGACTTTTCCTCGTCATCATTGCGCTAGCGCTATTGTAGGCATTGAGAGGGATGTTACTCAAAATTGATCAAATTGTGCCCGTTTTATGCTGAATCAAGTAAATGAGCTTGGTGCAAGCAGTGGCCGACATTCCGCGTCATTGTTAAATTTGTCATGGGATTACCCTGGAGACAGAGTTAAGTTGAAAAAGCTGATTGAATGATTCATGAATCGTTTAACAATATTTGGGAACGCAGTAAATTTCATTCCTAACAAGTCATCATAAATTATTAGAACTATAGTCCTTTATTTTATCTAATTGAAGTGATAGTATTTTGGCATCAATCACGAGCACACATTTTTTATTAACAAATCGATATCATATTCGGCATTGCTGATAGGTTCTTTAATGAAAAAAATACTCCTCTTTTTTGCAATTTTCGGATTTATGTTGTTCATTTCATCCGGTACAAGCTCAGCGCTTGAAAAGGTTTCACTGCAACTCGTTTGGAAGAATCAGTTTCAGTTTGCAGGTTACTACATTGCCAAGGAAAAAGGATTTTACCGAGATGTCGGACTCGATGCAGAAATCAGGGAGTATAGACCTGGTGTGAACGTAACTGAGGATATTCTTTCACAGAATACCGACTTCGGAGTTGGGCGTTCTTCACTCATTGTGGATAAGCTTAGCGGAAAAGATATTTTTTTAGTTGCAGCCATTTTTCAGCATTCTCCCCATATTCTACTGACCAAAACCCGCCCGGATTTAAAAAATATTACGCAACTGAAAAATAAAAAAGTAATGGGAACCGCTGATGTTCTGGGCATGGTATCTTTGAAGGCAATGTTTACTGTTAATGGTGTGGTAGAGGGTAGTTACACCAAGCAAAAACACAGTTTTTCCATTGATGACCTTATTTCTGGAAGAACGGATGCAATGACTGCCTATATTTCAAACGAACCTTACCAGATGGAAAAAAAGGGGGTTCCCTATACTGTTTTTCATCCGAAAGACTATGGATTCGATTTTTATGGTGATATTTTGTATACCTCACAGGCTTTATACGAAAAAAAGCCTGGACAGGTTAAACGCTTTTATCAAGCCAGCCTCAGAGGATGGAAGTATGCATTTGAACATATCGATGAAACAGTCAGGTTGATACTGGAAAAATACAATACTCAAAATCGAAGCCGTGATGCCTTGGTTTTTGAAGCTAAAGCCCTGCAAAAAATGGCTTACAAAAGGGGAGTCCCTTTAGGTGATATCAACCAGAATCGCATCAATCAAATCGCCCAGGTATACCGGTTGTTGGGGCTGACAAGGTCTGCGGTGAGTCTCAATCATTTCTATTATAAACCGGATCGCTTAGCTGACATTGGGCTTACTGCCGATGAGAAAAAGTTTCTCTCAAAAATACAAAAAATCAGGGTGCACAACGAAACCAACTGGGCTCCCTATAATTTCTTTGAAAATGGCAAGACTCGTGGGTATTCCATTGATTATATGAACCTGGTTGCCGAAAAGCTCGGTATTCGAATTGAGTATGTCACGGGTCCCTCATGGAACGAATTCATTAACATGATCAAAGACAAACAGTTGGATGTCATGCTCAATATCGTTCCATCGCCTGAACGAAAAAAATTCCTCAATTTCACAAATCAATTTTGCGAATTGGAAAATGCAGTATTTATTCGTGAAGGTATGAAGAAAGTCAATTCGTTTGAAGATCTCTTTGGAAAGCGAGTTGCCATTCCGAAAGGATTTTCATCTGAAGCGCAACTCAGTCGCTATCCAGAGATAAAGCTGGTGACTGTGAAAGATGCAACGGCAACAATTCAAGCGGTAGCTTCCGGTGAAGCCGATGCCCTCTTCGATCTGATACCAGTTGTGCAATATTACACGCGAAAATTAAAAGTAGAAAATGTAGTGCTGGGTGGAATGCTTCGACTCACGGAAGGAGACCCCATCCCTCTTCATATTGGTGTCCGAGAGGACTGGCCCCAAATGGTTTCAATTTTTAATAAAGCCATGGCCGCAATTAACGATGATGATTTGTTAAGAATTCAGAATAAATGGATCACCTCTCATGAAAAGGAGACAAAGGGACCTGTTATTGGTTTTACGCCCGGAGAGAAGAAATGGCTTCAACAACATCCGGTTATAAAGGTGGTTGCCGAAAATTTACCACCATACGCATTTTTGGAAAATGGGGAACCATTCGGTTATACGATTGAACTGATGAAATTGATGTCAAAAATGACTGGCATAAAATTCACGTTTGAATTTAACTCCATGTCTGAGTCATTCCGCAAAATAAAAAGTGGTGAAGCCATATTGACTCTAAATAAAACGATGTTAAAGCAAAGTGCTGAGATTCTGCACTTCGGAACGCAACCCTTCCAGGTCAGACATGCTATCTTCGCCAAAACAGACCGCACTGATATGAATACCCTGGCGGCACTTAAGGGAAAAACCTATGTGGGAATGAAAGGGAATCCGCTGAACAAATTAGTTGAGCAAAAAGTTCCTGGTGCAAAAATTATCCATTCAGAGAACATGTTCGAAAGCCTTCAAATGGTTTCATCCGGAAACGCGGATGCCGCCATTATGGAATCGAATATGGGGTTGTATTTATTACGTAAATTTGAGTTTCATGATATTCGTATTGTCGGTTATTCTAAGATTTTCGGAGAGAAAGGAGTCAGGGGCAGTTACTGGGCTGTTGCGAAGCAACATCCTGAGTTGGTGTCGATACTGAACAAAGCATTTAATACAATCGAATCCGACAAACGTCAGCAAATATGGAACAAATGGTTTCAGTTTAAAGTCGTCCATCCTACTGCAAAAACAGATTTAAAGCTTACCGAATCAGAAAAAGCATGGATTAAAGCACATCCGGTGATCCGTGTGCATAATGAACTGAACTGGCCGCCGTTTAATTTCAGTGTCAACGGGATGCCAACGGGATTGTCCATTGACACCATGAATCTGCTGGCTGCTCGCATTGGAATTGAAATAAAATATGTATCCGGTGAATGGGACGAACTTCTCAACCAGGCTTTTGAGAAGAAACTCGATGTTATGCTTAATATCGTGAAAACACCGGAGCGACAAAAATATCTTCTTTATACAACTCCTTATTCAAAAAACCCGACCGTTATCATAACAAAAGAAGTGAGCACCATCTCAGATATTGAATCCCTGTTCGGTAAAAAAGTCGCCATCGTCGGGGGATTTTTATATGAAAATATCTTAAAAACAAAATTTCCTGAAATTACTAGAGTTCCAATGAAAGACACCTTGGAAACATTGAAAGCAACTCAATTTGGCAAGGTGGATGCGGCTATTGGCAAACTATCAGCTGCAAGCTATTTAATACAGGAAAATATGCTCACTGGACTTGTCATAAAAGACGCTTTTAAAGTTGATAATCCTGAAATTGAAAAATTGAATATCGCCGTACGCAACGACTGGCCAACTCTGGTAACGTTATTTAATAGAGCCCTGGAGTCGATAACGCCAGAGGAAAAGAAACAGATACGCGCCAGATGGTTTGGTGAAAGTCAGGTAGTTGAAAAGGCGCTGGCATTGCCCGACCGAATCAGGTTCAATCAGACAAACTTCATTCTACAAAAGATTGCGATCATTTTTACGATTATTATGATCGCCATATTGATTGCCTGGATTGTACGTGGCAGACCTAAACAACTTTCCATTCGCGAAACACTGTTCCTTGTCTTTTTCGTGCTGGCTGGTTTGATTGTTTCCATTGGCGCTTTTGTGACGATGTTACTGGACGGTCAACAAAAACAATCGGATGTTGAGGCAATCAAATATGAATCGATCAATCTTGCGTTCGAACTCAAACAGTCCTCCGATGATCTAACAAAGTTTGCACGCCTCTATACTGTAACTGGAGATCAGAAATATGAACAGTATTTCGATGCGATTATCGATATTCGAGATGGCAGGCAGGCCCATCCCAAAAACTATAGCCATTCATATTGGGACCATGTAGCTGCAGGTGTTGTTAAACTGGATCATCAAGGTCAGACATACAGTATCCAGCAGAGGATGAGTGTTCTTGGGCTCTCAACGGATGAGAAGGAAAAACTGTCTCTGGCCAAAAAAGAATCTGATGCCCTGATCAGTCTCGAAGAGAGGGCCATGAATGCTGTGAAAGGCAAATATATAGACCTGATTGGGAAGTTCTCGATCAACGGAGAACCTGATTTAAAAATGGCCCGGGGTCTTTTACATGGCAAGGCATATCATGAGGCAAAGACCAGGATCATGAAACCTATTGATGATTTCCACAAATTACTGGAATGGAGAACAACAAATGAGCTGAACCTGATCAGGGAACAGAACCAGGCTATCATACTGGGAATCACTACCCTGACTGCCCTCACGATCGGATTTGCCCTTTTCGTTTTTCTTTTGTTGAAACGGCGCATCATTAATCCGCTATCGTTGCTCGAATCCGGTGCTCACGTCATTAAAAGTGGAGACTATTCTCACCATATTGACATCACATCCAGAGATGAAGTCGGCGACCTTGCTTCAAGCTTCAATGCGATGGTCAGCAGTATCAATGATCGAACATCCCGGCTTAAAAGCATATTTGAAACAGCTGTAGACGGAATTATCGTCATTGATACCGGGAGTCTTATACAAGAGTTCAGCCCGGCAGCAGAACAGATATTTGGATACAGCAGAGGTCTGGTTATTGGCCGGAAAATAAATTTCCTGATGCCCGAAGACGACCACAGTGAACAAGATCGGTACCTGAAAAACTATTTCAACCAGGAAAATCAAGAAACGCAGCGCAGGCAGATCGAGATCCGGGGACTTCATAAAAATGGCTCCATATTCCCCCTGGAATTGTCTATCACAGAAGCGATGATTAATGAGGAAATGTATTTCACGTGTATCGTGCGAGACATCAGTGACAGAAAAGAAGCCGAACGGGATCTTAGAAAACTTTCCAGTGCCGTGCAGCAAAGTCCGGTTTCGGTTGTTATTACTGATATGGATGGCAGCATTGAATATGTCAATCCAATGTTTACGACAGTTACCGGCTATTCTCTGGAAGAGGCAATCGGACAGAATCCACGGATACTGAAAGCAGATGGGGGCCCCGAAATTGATTACAAGAATTTGTGGAACACCATCCTGGCCGGAAAAGAGTGGCACGGTGAATTTTTAAATAAAAAGAAAAACGGTGAGCATTATTGGGAGTCTGCATCCATCTCTGGTATTGAAGATGAAGATGGAACCATAAAATACTTTATCGCTGTCAAGGAAGACATTACCGGCCAAAAAAAAGCACAGGCGGAACTGGTTGAGGCAAAAGCAGCTGCCGAGTCTGCTACCCAGGCCAAGAGTGATTTTCTGGCCAACATGAGCCATGAAATCCGTACTCCTATGAATGCCATTTTAGGGATGACACACCTTGCTTTGCAAACGGACATGACCCCCAAACAGCACGATTACCTGAAAAAGACCTATGCGTCTGCAACTTCTCTGCTGGGACTGATAAATGACATCCTTGACTTCTCCAAGATCGAAGCCGGAAAGATGGACATGGAATCCATTGATTTTCATCTGGAAGATGTGCTGGATAATGTGTCAACGCTGATCTCGATCAAAGCAGAGGAAAGCGGGCTGGCACTCATTTTCAAGACGCCGCCCGAGGTCCCCAGGGTCCTGCTTGGAGATCCTCTCAGACTGGGGCAGGTCCTGATTAATCTGGCAAATAATGCTGTGAAATTCACAGAAGAAGGGGAAGTCACGATTGAAACCTGTTTGATTGCTGAATCAAACGAACAGGTGACACTGCAGTTTGCGGTTCGAGATACGGGGATTGGACTGACACAGGCGCAAATAGGGAAACTGTTTCAATCTTTTTCCCAGGCTGATACCTCAACCACCAGAAAATTTGGCGGTACGGGGCTGGGTCTGACGATCAGCAAGCGGCTGGTTGAAATGATGAATGGAAAAATCTGGGTGGAAAGTGAAGTCGGAAAAGGCAGTTCGTTTATATTTACTGCACTGTTCGGGTACGGTGATGAAACTGAATTGGCTCGATCAGGCTCGAAGATGGGAGTTGATGAAGAAGCGTTAAGACCTGTCCTGGGAGCACGCATATTATTGGTGGAAGATAACGAAATCAACCAGCAGGTGGCCCGGGAACTGCTGGAAAACGCCGGATTTATCGTTGAAATAGCGAATGACGGTCAAGAAGGTCTCGAGAAAGTGACCACTTCTGCATATGATTTGGTACTCATGGATGTCCAGATGCCTGTTATGGATGGGTATGAGGCAACCCGTAAAATCAGGGAAATTCTTGAATACAAAGATTTGCCTGTCCTGGCGATGACCGCAAGCGTCATGGTTGGGGATATTAGTAATGCCATTGAGTCTGGAATGAACGATCATGTGGCAAAACCCATTGATCCCCCCAACCTGATTGCAAAACTGGTTCAATGGATAAAACCCGGTGAACGGGATGTTCCAGACCATGTAAAAAAGAAGCAAGAGGCCGCCCCCCGGGAACGGTTAAGCCAGTTGCCACAATCTCTTCCTGGAATAAAGATCGCTGCCGGGCTTTCAAGGCTCGGAGATAATCAAAAGCTGTATCGCAGCCTCTTAAAAAAATTCCAGAAAAATCAGGCAAATTCAATTCAAGAGATTCGTACAGCTCTGGAAAAAAAGGATCTGGAATTGGCCATTCGCCTTGCTCACACGATTAAAGGGGTTTCCGGTAATATTGGCGCCATGGAACTGCATGCAGCTGCCCGCGATCTGGAATCCGGAATCATAGCAGAAGGGGAAAAGGTTTCCAGTGTGCAAATTGAATCGGTACAATCCCACTTGGATCAGGTATTGACCTCAATAACTGAGCTGGAAAACGCCAACCACGAATCAGCATCCCATAGCGATGACTTGGATGCCCATTTGGATCTTTCGCATATCAAACCACTGATAGACGAATTATTGGCTCTGCTGGAAGATGATGATACCGAGGCTGCAAGTGTGTTGGACCAACTTAAAGAACAATTTTCAGGCACCAGATTTCTGGAAAAATTAAAAGATTTGGAAGAAATGATTGGTGAGTATGATTTTGAAAAGGCTTTGGACTATTTCAAAACCCTTGCTGCGGAGATAAATAGATCTGTTGATTAGGTTGTGAGGATCACAAGGCGGGTCATAAACATTATGGTTAATTGGATGGTCCAGTCAAAGATTCAAATGGTAGCGTTTAATTTTTGATATCAGCGAGACTCTGGATATTTCAAGAATTCTGCTGGCAGCTGAGCGGTTTCCCTTGGTGTGCTCCAGCACCCGTTCAATGTGTTCCTTCTCAACCTCAGCGATTGACTTGTAGTGTGTGTTGTTGATGCTGTATCGCGTTTTTAGAACAGCTTCTAAAAAGTACCGAGGCAATGATCTTCTGGTTAGTTGGTGCCCGTCTTCAATGACAACGGCAGTGTTGATAATATTCTCCAGCTCTCTCACATTTCCCGGGTAATGATATCTTTCCAGCAGCTGTAAAACGTCTTCCGCTATACCGTTAATCCGACGCTGATGGATTTGAGCATATTTAATCAAAAAATACTGGGCCAGGTATGGAATATCATCGGTCCTTTTGCTGAGGGGCATTACATATACTGAACAGACATTCAAGCGGTAAAAAAGGTCTGTGCGAAAAACGCCTCGCTGTATTTCCTTCTGTAAATCTTTATTGGTAGCCGTTATCAGCCTGACGTTGACCTTCCGGCTTTTCACGGACCCAACCTGGTAATATTCACCTTCCTGGAGTACCCGAAGAATCTTCACCTGAATGGGCAGGGACAGATCCCCGATTTCATCCAGAAAGAGTGTCCCACCGTTCGCCTTTTCCAGGAATCCTTTTTTATCTGTATTGGCCCCGGTAAATGCGCCTTTGATATGACCAAAAAATTCAGATGCAAACAGTTCCGAAGCAAAAACCCCTGCATTAATCGATACAAACGGTTCATTTCTTCTTTTCGAAAGTTTGTGCAAGGCTTGGGCGATCAATTCCTTTCCCGTTCCGGACTCTCCCCAGATAAGCACCGGGTTATCCGTGGGAGCGATCGTCTCCACATATCTCAGGATTTTCTTCATCTTTGAAGAACAGGTGACGATCGCATCAAACGGACTACCCGTCTCATTTTTTTTCAGTGTGCGGATTTTTGTTTTCAGGTCCCGTCTTTCCAACGGTTTATCGATTGCGGAGAGCAGTTTTTCTTCATTGAGGGGTTTGGTTAGATAATCATATGCACCCATTTTTATGGCTCGTACAGCCAGCTCAACATCTTCCACACCAGATAGTACCAATACTTCCGGGCGTTCCGGAAATTCCGAGATGGTTGTCAGAATATCCATACCTGACACCTCGGGCATATCCATATCAAGCAGAATCAAATCCGGTTTGAAATCAGAAATCACGTCAATGGCCCGAGTGCTGTCATTTAGACAGACGGGTTGATATTTTCCTGTCTGCATCAGGAATACTTCGAGGAAATTTAAAATGCCCTGGTCATCATCAATCACTAATATTTTGTGCACCGGTTTCTCTCTAAGGGATCGTTAAAAAATAATTTCACATAATCTGTTTACAAAAGTCCTAAAAACACTGGACATTTTGCAAACAGAATGTGAACTAATTTTTGAGCCAACCCTAAGTCATTTTGTGAACTCGCATTGGCAGCATAATCTTAAATTCACTCCCCTTTCCAGGATGAGATACGACGCTGATTTTTCCGCCATGCTCCTCAACAAATCCATAGGTGATCGAGAGTCCCAATCCTGTTCCCTGCCTACTTCTTTTAGTCGTGAAGAAAGGGTCAAAGACCCGGTTTTTGACATCTTCGGTCATACCGGGTCCATTATCTTTTATTCGTAAATGGATTTGATTTTTCTGATCGAGAAAAGTCCTGATGATGATTTGTCCTGTCTTCTTTCCCTTCTGTTCTTTGATCGCCTGAGCCGCATTGAGGATAATATTAACAAGAACCTGTTCTATTTTCTGAACATTTCCTTTGATGAGAGGCAGTTTCTGGTCCAGTTTCAATTGGACCTCAATCGATCTTTTAATCTGATTATGTACAAGCCGCAGGCTGCTTTCAACTACTCGATTGAGATCCAGATCTTCATCCAGCAGCCCCTCGTCCTTGCGGGCAAATTTTCGAAGATCCGAGACAATATTCATAATTTTGTCCGCGCCTTTCTGCATATCTGAAACGAGCAGCAGAATCTTTTCTCTAAAATACCTGTAAGGTAACCGCGCAACTTTAAAATCTGGATTTTCAGACCAATGCTGATCCAGCACAGGCAGAATATCCTCCAATGATTCTTTTATAATCGACAGGTTTCCCCGAATAAAGGTATTCGGATTGTTAATCTCATGGGCAATGCCTGACACCAGACCACCTAACGAAATCAGACGATCTGACTGAATTAGCTGTTGCTCGATCTCTTTTTCCTTGGTCACATCACGTACAATCTCGATCACATCGTTGACTGCCCCACCTTCATTCAGAATGGGATAAAAGGTAGCCTGGTAAATTTTATTATTTATCTTTCTTTCTGTTTTAGCCGGCTTATGGGTGAGTTTCACCTCATCAACCAGACAGATGCTACAAGGCTCACTTAACCCACAGAAAGCCTCGTAGCATTTTTTGCCTGCAAAATCCAACTGCTTATTCACCAGTTGAGGATTAAAATCGCTGTCCGCCATAAATACCAGATCGGTAATGGCATCAAACAAAGCCTGCAACCTGGCTTGATTCATCTCAAACTGGTTTTGAATTTCATTTTTCTTTTTTTCCATTCGCCATTTCGCCATACGAAGATTTGTTTTTTAGATCATGCCAATGACTTTTAACTAACGCAGGAATCATAACAGAATGGTTAAGTGAATTGGCCGCTCCTTCTGTAAATTCTGCCTGGCCGCTTTCTGTCAGAAAACCCGAGGCATAGAGTCGATTTCCCCCCTCCCTGTTTTCATTCCAGAAGAAAGAACCCCCTTGAGATATGGTACCAAGTTTTTGATAAAGCGGATTGAACTCTGCGATTTGTCTGCGTATCTCTTCAATGGTCGGGGATTGGTCTGAGCTAACCAGGGAGTGCATAGCTGATAAAATCGACAACGTGGTCATGCCGGAAGGGGGATCAAACACCTTTGAGAATGATCTGACGCAGCGATCCAGGGAGGTGATACTGCCGTCTGACTCGGCCAGGACTGAACCCGGTAGAGCAACGTCTGCCAAACGGGTTGATTCCGTTTCCTTATTATTAATCGCAACGACAAAATCAGCCTGTTCGATAATATCTTCATAATCCCTGAAATCGGCCAAATCCTCTCCCAGAAGGAAAATCCCTTTAAACCCGCGATTGATCAGTGAGTTTCTCATGTCAACTGCTGATGAAAGGGTTTTCCAGCCACTCGACGCTCCCAAAAGAGGTCTTCTTTCAACCGCTTTCGGAACCCTGCCCAAATCGATATACCCCTGGTTGTTACAGTTTTCCGAGCAGAGTAGAATACCACTTCCTTCTGCAGCAATCTTCCCACTTAAGATCATCAAATGAGCCAGTGCCTCAAGGTCGCCTGCGGCTTTT
>Ga0233437_1002300_pt1 | contig 29651 bp, 31 predicted proteins | sample SI_122_August201_FD_182714 | JGI IMG/M metagenome (GOLD analysis project Ga0233437, IMG submission 182714) | Seawater microbial communities from Saanich Inlet, British Columbia, Canada - SI_122_August2016_200_MG | ecosystem: Environmental > Aquatic > Marine > Inlet | place: Canada: British... | reverse complement strand
TTAAAAACCATCGCACAGATTGATTTAACGTCGGATTGGATTCATAAATCATCGACTATAGTCCTTGACCAGCACCTTTCAAATCGACACTCGGTTTTCAGTGTTTAAATTATTGTCCCCCAACGGGGAAAAGAGATCTGATTCCTGAAAGATTCGGGATTGCCGATAGGGGGCCTGGTTAAGCAAACAAAAAACAGGAGAAAAAATGAACCAGAAAAATAATAACATAATCATTGAATTCGATGGGCAACAACTTTTAATCACAAAAACCGAATCAGGTGTATTTACCGCAGTTAAAACGATTGTTGAAGGAATGGGGTTGGATTGGTCATCTCAGTCATCAAAGCTGAGTAGCAACAAGGATAAATTCAACTATGGTGATATCGCCATAGTTGCAAACGATCGAAAACAGGGGCTTATGGGGTATCTCCCGCTACGAAAATTTAACGGATGGCAGTTTTCAATCAATCCGGAAAAAGTAAAGCTTGAAACCCAGACGGTTGAAAATGCGATTCAGTTGAAAAAAAGCCTATTGAACAAGTCGGGTAGGCAAATTTCTGCTGAATTCAAAAGGGTCAACCAGGGGATGTGCGACCTATTGGATCTGGATAACGTGGCGTGCACTTTACGGAAAATTGGAAAACAAACCACTGAAACGAATAGTCATCCGTTGGGATGACATAAAAAGGGTGTTTATCGTGTCTATTGGCAGATGGATTGGTGTTCGTTTTCCTTCACCTGGAACAACTGGGTTATTTCATGGCCCAATCAATGTTGTTCTTAAATCAGCCAGCAGGGTAATGATCTAATCATGCGCTACCCGCCCACCAAACCTGTAACTTTTTTTGGAGGAGAAAAATGGATGAAAAAGTCGAACAGAGAGGTATGGTTTGGGCAAAACCTTTTGATACCGCGAAAGGGCAGGTCTGGTAGGAAAATATATTGTAAGAAGGGCTTCTTAATAAAGATTTAATGAAAGCAAATTTGTGAAAGGCAGAGACTCTGTAATTATTCTCAAAAATGAGAATAATTCTAAAAGCCTACCGACAAAGGAATGTCGTCTGTCGTTGGATGCAGTAAAGCACTTCCTTGTGTTGGAAAGACCGGAGATTCGTTTTAAGTCTATCAAGGAAGTATAATCATAGGATATCGCGATGAAACCAATCGTCACTGGGATGGGATTAACCTGGCAGGGACAACTTGAAAAACTCAAAAATAATGCTGATAAATTCAACTATAACCATATGGTTATAGTTCCCAATGACCGAAAACAAGGGGAAATGTGAACGATCCCACTACGGGTAACCACCAGTAGGAATATGACGATCTCCCTCATTTGGATGGTCGTAAAATCGTTGGAACCTTTTTCAAAACCGCCATCTTTAAATGGGGAACAATCCAATCACACTTTACAAAATCGAAATGGAATTTATGAAAACTATGCCTGAAGATTGGTGGGAGAAGCAAGAAAATGAAATAAATATTGCCGCTGCCGCTATTGCACAAGAAACAATTGGTCGTATTGCTGCTCAGATAAAATGGAAGCATCAGGTTGAAGACGAAAAAGAGGTTCTCAAATTGTTGAAACAGATCGAACGAGTACTTGATATGTCCGCGGATGAGATACTTGATCAACTTATAGTAACGGCGAAACACAAAGCCTGTATGAGTACATTGAGAACAGTCAGAATAACTGAGGGGAAAACCGCATAAAAATTGCACAGTAGGTGAGGTTTGTTAACGGAGTTCCCTCACTTACCGCAAATAAGCCATCAGGGAACTCCTGCCTTTTAACCCTTATCAGGCAGGAAAATGATCTTAGAAGCCATCCAAAAAGTCAAGCTATTCCAACTCCTTTTTCTCATTGATAAAGATCTGGCCGTACAGCATAGGGCAAAAACCTGTCCTCATTGTGGCGCCTCACTCCACACGTCCAACTACGTTCGCAATCCCCGAGGAGGCCCGGATAACCTCCCAGAAGAGTTGTTAATTCGTCATAGTTTCTGTTGCTCGGCAGAGCAATGCCGAAAACGGGCAATGCCTGTTTCCTGCCGTTTCTGGGATCGCAAGGTGTATTGGGGAGCTGTTATTTTGGTGTTGGTCACCCTTAGGCAGGGGCGAACAGAAGGCTATAGTGCCGGCAAATTAATGCGCTTGTTTCGTATTTCCCGTCACACCCTTAAACGATGGATGCTCTATTTCAAGCAGAAGTTTCCATTAACAAGCAGGTACAAGCGCATCAAAGGTCTTGTCAGTTCTAAGATTACGGATGACCTTTTGCCAAGCGCCCTGGTTTTGCTTTTGATTGAACGGTTTGGCTCAGCCGAGGTTGGATTGGTCAGGTCTCTTCAGTTACTTTTGGGAGGACTTGAGATGTTTTAATCATAAAAAATAAAGGAACACCTTTCCCCCGCAGAAGATGGAGAGTGTTCCCGTTTTTGAAAGAATGATATCCTGCAATTCTGAATTTTTGGTTTTTTTTAATTGAAAATATTAACGGAGTTGCAGTTATGAGTTCAGATAATAATAAGGGGCTGTCCTGTTGGGCACAGTTCCGTTTTTCGATCATTGGTGGATTACTGGCAAATCCGCCTGCAAACGGCGAGCTTCGGCGGGAATTGAAATTTCTAGCCCGAAAAAGCTACCAACACCCCACGGAAAACAAATGGGTCACTTTCAGTTTCTCAACTATTGAACGGTGGTATTATAAAGCGATCAATAGCATTGATCCCATTGCGGCCTTAGGTCGAAAAATTCGACAAGATGCCGGGACAAACCGGGTTATGAGCAGTTCACTGCTCAAGGAACTGAAACATCAATACAAGGACTTTCCCCACTGGAGTTACCAACTCCACGCAGATAACTTAGAAGCCCTCACTATAGAACAACCCTGGTTGAGTCCATCCCCTTCCTATTCAACCGTATTGAGGCGGATGCAAAAATATGGCTGGACCAAAACCAGGATTATAAAAGGCCGCAAAACGTCAGGGCAAATCTTAGCTGCTGATCGGCTTGAGCAAAGAGAGGTCAGGAGCTTTGAAGCTTCTTATGTACATGCCCTCTGGCATCTGGATTTTCATTCCAGCAAAAGAGTTGTCGATGTTCATGGGAACTGGCATACACCCAAAGCCCTTTGCATTCTTGATGATCGCTCCCGACTGTGTTGTCATATCCAGTGGTATCTGGATGAAACCACAGAAACCCTGATCCATGGCGTAACCCAGGCGTTTCATAAACGAGGCCTTCCCCGCAGCCTGATGAGCGACAATGGATCTGCGATGACTGCCGGAGAGTTTGAAAGTGGACTATTGAAGCTGGGCATCAAGCATGACAAGACCCTTCCTTATAGTCCTTATCAAAATGGGAAACAGGAGTCCTTCTGGGGCCAGTTGGAAGGCCGTCTTTTAGCTATGCTCTCCAATGTAGAGTCCTTGACGCTTGAGTTTTTAAACCAGTCCACACAGGCTTGGGTGGAACAGGAGTACAATCGCTCTATTCATGAGGAGACCGGTCAATCTCCTCTGGAGAGAATGATGAAAGGCCCCGATGTCAGCAGACCTTCGGTGAACAGCGAAATCCTCCATTTCTATTTTACCTCCGTGGAAACACGGACCCAGCGTACCAGCGACGGCACACTTCAGATGAAGGGTGTTCGCTTTGAGGTTCCCTCAAGATTCAGGCATCTCAAACGTCTGAGTGTGGGGTATAAACCCTGGGATTTGTCCATGGCTTATTTAGTCGATCCTAAAACCGGAGACAATCTGGGATCTATTTATCCACAAGACAAGACGAAAAACGCGAAGGGAGTAAGACGGACACTGGATCCTATCTTACCTTTGGAAAATCCGGATGTTTCAGAGGCTTCAAAATCAAAACCCCTTCCTCCCCTGCTACGTCGACTTCTGTCGGATTATGCGGCAACCGGCCTGCCGCCAGCCTATTTACCCAGGGAGGAAATTAATGAATCCGAAATTAACGATGAAGACATTTTCTAAAAAGGAGACTCAATGAGCGATAAAAAACTACTCGCCCTTTATGGGCTTAAATGGAACCCTTTTCTGCCGGATATTCCAACAGAAGCGCTTTGGTATCCACCAAATGTAGATGACTTTGTCTTTCGACTGGAAAACCTGGTCATGGATGGTGGATTTGCTTTGATCAGTGGGGAACCCGGTCTAGGGAAATCCAAACTTCTGCAATTGGTCGCAGGCAGACTGAACCAAATCGAAGATGTTACAGTCGGGGTGATGGAACGACCCCAAAGCAGCCTGGCTGATTTCTACCGTGAGCTGGGTGCCCTGTTTGAAATCAACCTCCGCCCCTCAAATCGCTACGGTGGTTTTAAAGCCTTAAGAGAACGTTGGAATGAGCATATCAAACGCACTCTGTTTAGACCGGTACTCTTGATTGATGAAGCGCAGGAGATGGCAACAATCTGTATGAATGAGTTGAGATTGCTGGGGAGTGATCACTTTGATTCCCGTTGTTTATTGACCACCATTATTTGTGGTGATTCCAGATTGCCCGGTCGATTTCGGCAAAGTGATCTGGTATCTTTAGGTAGTCGTATAAGGGTAAGAAACGTCATTGAACCCTATCATAGACAGGAGTCGATGGATTACCTGGAACATTCCCTGAAGCAAGCAGGAGCTGATCATTTGATGAGTGCATCGCTTAAGGAAGCATTGGTTGAACATTCGGGTGGAAATCTCAGGGTATTGAGCAATATGGCAGCAGAACTGTTGGCCAAGGCAGCTCAAGAGGAACTGCCCCAGATGGATGAAAAGCTGTTTTTAAGCGCTTTTGCACCAGGTAAAGCATCGGCTAAACGAAAAAAGCCGACGAAATAGAATCATTGATTAAACACCTGCCTCGATGTCTAAGGTCCTGGTGCCAGAAACCGGGGCCTTAAATGATTTCTGGTTTCGATCCTATTCGAAAAATGATCGTTTGTCTAAAGAAAAATATCGTCTAAGCCTTTGGTATCCATCAATTATCTTGACTAACCGCCCATCAAATACCGTGATAAAAATCCTTGAACCCGCCAAATACGGGCCTTGAGAATTTGCACATATCATCCGGCCATCATTTAACCTGATCAAACTTGCAAAAAAAAAATCATCAAACCAAGTATTTTAAACACTGCTGCGCCCCTCATTTAACTTGACTGAGTGCCCATCATTTATCGTGAATCGTCTCATTATTAGTTATTATTTTTTTTCATCTCAGGAAAGATGGTTTCACTAATGATCGGTATGTGTTAAAATTTCTAAAAGACAATCAACAATATATTGAGAGATTTGAAGATGGAACAAATAGTTATACCTCTTTCCGAACTTTCATTTAGTCAAAAGCTCAACCTGATGGAATCAATTTGGGATGACTTGACAAGAGATGAAGTGACATTTGAATCACCTGTTTGGCATAAAGAAACCCTTGATGACCGGGAACAGGCATTGGCTTCTGGAAAAGCTAAAGTTAGAGATTGGGATGAGGCGAAAGAAAGGATTAGAAAAAATACAAGATGAAAGTAAGAATCCTTGATGTTGCAGAAAGAGATCTAGAGGAAGGATATCGCTTTTATGAAAAACAGTCTGCTGGGCTTGGTTCATATTTTCTTGATTCTCTTTATTCCGACATTGATTCTTTGAGATATTTTGAAGGCATTCACCTTAAAGTATTCGGATACCACCGACTTCTTTCAAAACGATTTCCATTTGCAATATATTACAGAGTTTCAGAAGATGAGGTTTTAGTAATGGCAGTTCTTGACTGCAGAAGGAACCCCAGTTGGATTCGTAAGAAATTGATGGATGCCTGACATTATTCAGCGCAAAAGATTTTTTTCGAGAAACTCGAAAACGGTGTCTACTCCAACTGACTACCCAAGTGTTTCACATGGTATAAAATGAAACACGCCGCACCATCCCTCCGCGCAAAACCCTATAAACATTGAATTGGAACATCCTCGGCCATTCCCTACCCCTTTTCAGCCATTTCTTTCTTCGCATCTGTAAATTATCCCAGTAAATTCAACATTTCAAAATCCTTCCTGAGATTTGCCGCGCTTTTACCAACTTCCCGTATTTACTTCTATTCCATTTTGTCAAACCCATAGAGGAGTGCCGGGTGTTGGGACAGGTGCAAGCCAAAGTATTCAGATCCTCATGAAATTGGAGCATTAGAATACTCGCTGTCTTGAAGTGCTGGTTAAAACGGTCATATTTTTATGATTGGCAGTCTGTAACAGTTTTCTCAATTTGAAACATTCACCGTATTCATGATTCTTTGATGAGGTTCTGTCAACAAAAAACGTCATATATGGTATTTACGTTATATTTAATATCAGCTCATCGCAATTTTTCTGTCGGATATTTTTTAATTATCTATAATTATGGAAGAAAATCGTCTCTACCCAGCTGGCACACTCTTTGAAAAGCTTACGGCACTATGATTTATTTTAAAGAGACATTTACGGAAGATGGTGACGTTTTCATTCGGATCGAAGGCGAGTTGAACAATACCGCGATGCCAGTTTTGCGGGATCTGTGCGCTGGCCATTTGGGTAAAAAAAGGAAACTAAGCATAAATCTTGAGGACGTGAACCGAATCGATAACGAAAGTCTGGCGTATTTGCAGTCTATCCGAAGTCAGGTTCGACTGGACGGCTTGAGTCAATATCTCAAACTGGAGTTGGACGAGGCCGGTTATGTCAAACAGAGCAAGTAATCAATTTTTGAAGTCTAAATCTATGGAGAGGTAAGTGTGCAAAAGATTATTAAACTTGTCGTCATTACGATCACTGTTGGTATTTCTCTTCAGAGTATTTACACGGCCTTTTTCGGTGTTTGGGATCCCTTGATGCATCGGCCATTGATTATGGGGGCCGGCGTTTTGGCCGCTATGCTGATGAATCTTCTGGTGAAAAAATATCCGACAGATAGTACAGCTAAACAGGTGTTGTTCTGGACGATCGACCTGGTGATGCTGGCCATCATCCTGGGCGCTATTTATTTCTATATCGATGTAAGTGAGGAACTGGAAGACGGCCTGTTCGAGCTCGATCTGAGTATTACCTATCTGGCCCTGGCCGGAATCCTGGTCCTGTGCGAACTGACCCGGCGCATTATTGGTTGGCCGCTGGTATTGGTTGCCGGCGCCTGCCTGGCCTATGTTTTGTTTGGCGAGTACCTGCCAGGTTCGCTACGCCACGCCGGCTACGATGTTCCCGAGACGATGATGCGGATCTGGTTTTCAACCTCCGGTGTATTCGGCATGGCCATGGCCGTATTATTGAATCTGATCTTCATCTTTATTGTATTCGGCGCTATATTGCAAGGAACCGGAGCGGGAGACGTCATGTTAAGATTTGCTTTCGCAGCCACCGGCCATACCCGGGGGGGACCTGCCCATGCCGCTATTATTGCCAGCGGTATATTCGGAACCATGTCCGGCAGTGTCGTCGCCAATGTGGTCGGTACCGGCAGCATGACCATTCCCATGGCCAAGAAAAAGGGGTTTTCCGCCAGTTTCGCCGGAGCGGTGGAAGCGGCTGCCTCTGCCGGCGGTCAGATCATGCCGCCGGTGATGGGTGTGGCGGCCTTTCTGATGGCCGAATTCACCGGGATCTCCTACCTGTATATCATTGTGGCGGCTTTGGTACCGGCAGCGCTGTATTATGCCAGCCTCTTTATCGCCGTCTCACTGGAAGCCAAACGTCTGGGGATGGAACCCATTCCCGATTCGGAAAAGGTCAAGCTGACGAAAGAGGACTACCTGAGGTCTTTGATGTTCGTGGCTCCTATTATCGCCATGGTCGTTATTCTGATAATGGGTCGTTCACCTGCCATGGCTGGATTCTGGGCGACTGTGGTCACTGTCGTTTTTGCATTCATGGATCCTGATTTCCGCGCCGATCCGAAGCGCCTGTTCACCGCCTTAATGAAAGGTGGGGTAGCCTGCTGCACCATTCTGGTGATCATCGGGAATCTGGGCCTTATCATGGGCGCTATGGATCTGACCGGGGCGGGCCTCCGTTTTGCGCAAATTATCGGCGGCCTTGCCGGTGAGGGCCTGTTTCCGGCCCTGCTCCTGACGATGCTCGTCTGCCTGTTCCTGGGGATGGGGATGCCGACCGGGGCGGCCTACCTGATTGTTGTCCTGGTACTCGGCCCGGCAGTAATGAAATTGGGGGTGCCAGCTCTGGTGATACACTTGTTCGTTTTTTATTTTGGGGTGATGTCAAACATCACACCGCCGGTGTGTATGGCGGCCTTTGCAGCGGCGCCCATCGCCGAAGCCAACCCGATGACCCTCGCTGTCAAGGCGGTGCGGATCTCATATATCGGCTTCATCATCCCGTTTGTTTTTCTTTACAATCCGCAACTCCTGATCGTTTCTGCTGCCACAGGTGGTGCCTTTGATCTGGCAGCTTTTGTCTGGATCCTGTTCCGGGTTCTGCTCGCCTTGTGGTTGTTAACCACCGCCTTGTCAGCCATGGACCGGGAACCCTTATCACTCCTGAGTATCGGACTGAGATTGCTGGCTGGCGGGTCGCTGCTGCTGGTATATCCCATCTGGCAATGGAGCGGTCTGGTGTTGACCATCGTCATTCTGGTGCAGCACCACCTGTTCGCTCCGAGAAGAGCAGCTGAAACAGCTGTCTAATCCCCCGTCAGATTATTGCGGGGAAGTTCATTTCAAGTACCTAAAACAAAAAAAGAGGAGATCACATGAAACTTCAACGATTCGTTTCTCTGGTAGTATTTTTCGCGATGGTCCTGTCGTTTTCAGCCACTGCCCTGGCCGAGAAGTACTACAAAATGGATGGTATGCCGGCAGGTAGTTCGTATGGCACCATAGCGACCGCCTTTTCCAACGCGGCTCATAAATATGCGGATGGGATTACCGTTCAGGTGAGCATGGGGAAGCCCGCGACTCGTTCCCTGATCGATGCTGCCGCCGGCCGGGTTGATTTTTATATGTTTGGACCTTCACTGACTGAATGGCTGCGCAACGGTCAACGCATGTTTAAGAAGATCAAAAACCCGGCGCAGAAATTTGCCAAGTTGCGAACCGTTGTAATGTTCCCGGCTGGTGCTTATCATGCTTTGGTTTATGCAGATTCCGGCATCAAGACCTTCCGTGATCTCAAGGGCAAAAAGGTTTGGGTAGGGCCCAAAAATGCGGCGATCACACCGGTGAATCTGGCAGTGATTAACGGTGCCAGCGGCTTGAAGCCGGGCAAGGATTTTAAGGTGGTGTATCTGGACGGGCGAGCGGGCGTTCAGGCCTTCCAGGATCGCCAGATTGACTTTATCATGGCGCCAACTTCGGTACCGGCCCCCATGATCGCCCAGATCGCACTGACCAACAAAATCAGGTTGCTGGATCTTTCCAAAGCGGCCTTAAAGCATCCAAAAATAGCTTTTATGATGAAACTGCCGGGACGGACCCTGGAAACCATACCACCGGATGTGTATGGCCCGAACCAGGTCAATGACAAACCAGTCACAGCGCTTGGGGTATGGTCGGGTATCGGGACACGCGTCGGAGTCGATGCAGAGGGTGTATATCAGACCACCAAAGCGTTCTGGGAAAATATTGACGAGCTGTATGCCGTTGCCGCATGGGCCAAAGGCATCACCAAAGAAACGGCACTCTTTGAAGCAAACATGCCTTTGCACAAAGGTGCATACCGCTATTACAAGGAAGCCGGATTCAAGATCCCTGCTCACCTCGTACCCAGCGATTAGAGAGAACGGGGTCAGGCTTAAATTAAGGAACCGAGCCTAAAGGGCCTGGCTTTTAGCTGCCCCCTTGAAGAGTGTTTGAAAGATTGAGGATGACCAAAGGCTGGATTGCCAAATTCCCCCTTCGAAGGGGGCCAGGGGGATGTTGCCCGGCATAGTAAACACCCCCCTGGCCCCGAGCAACGTGTTTCTTAAACACGAAGGAGAAACACTTGCCTCAAGGGGGGATTTCTGCTCTGAAGGCAGAGCCAATTATTCCTGACCGTGCTCAAAGGGCACGGTTTTTTCTGTTGATTAAAAAACCTGATCCCCAACAAAAGAGAGAACGATTATGGAATTGACCATTGGTCGCACTTTGATGACAACCGCTCACACCTATGGTGGACTGGAAGCCATTGTCATTGATGAGAAAAGGGTGACCTTCGCAGAACTAGATGAGGCGGTCAACCGCCGGGCCAATGCCCTGCTGGAACTTGGGGTTAACAGGGGTGACCACGTGGGAACCCTGTTCGCCAACTGCCTGGAAGTGGTGGAAACTATCTATGCCATCGTCCGGATCGGGGCGGTGGTGGTCCCGCTCAACTTTCGACTCTCGGCCGAGGAGCTGGTTTATATCATGGATCATGCCGATATCAGCACCCTGGTGTTCCAGGACGATTTTGAAGACGTGGTCAGGGAGATTCAAAACTCGGTGACCAGGGTAAAAACGTTTCTCTACTCAGGCCAGGGCGAGAGCCCTGATTTCGAGAATTTTGAAGCAAGCACCAGGGGGCAGTCTGCCGAGATGCCGGTGATCGATGTCAAAGAAAACGATATCGCCACCATCATCTATACCTCCGGCACCACCGGCCGACCAAAAGGCGTGGTGCATACCCATAAAAGCTGGTTATGGGAAACAGCCAACCTGGGCATTGTATTTGGATCCAGGTTTGAAAAGAGCTTGACGGTGTATCCCCTGTTTCATTCCGCGGGAATTGTGGGACTTTTCGGTTCCGTATTTGGCGCGAATACTGCGTTCATGCTGAAGGGGTTCGATCCCAAACTGATGCTTGAAACCATTGAAAAAGAGGGCATCGAGGTTCTCGGCAATCCGCCGACTGCATATAAAATGCTGCTGATGATGCCGGAGCTGAAAACCACTGATGTGAGTTCCATCCGAAAGTTGATGTCCGGATCCGAGTCGATCCCGGATGAGACCCGGAATCAATTGAAAAAAGCGTTTCCCGGGGCAGCGATCATCGAAAATTATGGGATGACGGAAACCTGTAGTGGATTAACCAACCGTTCCGGGGAATTCTCCGACACAAAGCCAATGTCCGTCGGACGTCCCCTTCCGCACAGCATGGTGCGGGTGGTTGACGAAGAGGGAAACGATACAGCCCCGGAAGAGGTCGGGGAAATCATCTGTACGGGACCCAATATCATGCAGGGGTATTACAAAGATCCGGAAAAAACCGCCGACGCCATTCGGGATGGCTGGCTCTATACCGGCGATATGGGAAAACTGGACAGCGATGGGTTTCTCTATATCATGGAAAGAAAGAATCACATGATCATCAGTGGCGGGGAAAACATCTACCCCAAAGAGGTGGAGGAAGTCCTGTACCGGCACCCGAAAATCCAGGAAGCGGCGGTTTTCGGAGCAACGGATGAGACTTATGGACAGAAAGTCTGCACGGCCATTGTGACACAACCGGGGGAAAAGCTGGAATCCGAAGAAGTTGTGGATTTCTGCAAGGAAAATCTGGCCAGCTTCAAAAAACCCAAGGCGGTCTATTTTGTAGACGCCCTGCCAAAAAACATAATGGGCAAGATCCTGCGCTCAGAACTACAAAAACAATATCCAGACTAAAACAATGATGAAACCTGATATTTTAGTGTTCATGAGTGACCAGCACGGCGGGAAATTCATGACGCACGCCGGGGACGACCTGGTTAGAACCCCGAATCTGGACCGGATCGCGGAGAACGGTGTCTCATTTACCAATGCTTATACCTCCTGCCCCCTGTGCGTACCTGCCAGATTGAGTTTTCTCACCGGACAGCTCCCCGCACGCTCAAAGATTTATAACAACAATCAGGCGCTTCCCAGTGATCAGGCGACTTTCCTGCACAGCCTGGTGGCTGAGGGGTATGAAACTGTGCTCTGCGGGAGGATGCATTTCCTGGGGCCTGATCAGAGACACGGTTTTTCAAAGCGCATCTTTGGTGACATGACACCGACGAAATGGAATTCAATGAATCGATCATTCAGGGATAATCGAGGTCCGAAGCAGGCTCTGGCTGGTATAGATCCTTTTGCCTCGGCTCACTCGGGTAAAGGGTTCTCAGCGGTTCTGGAGTATGACCGGTTAGTCATTGATGCAGCGCTGGCATATCTAAAAGAGGACCATGAGAAACCCCAGTGTATCGTCATTGGTACTTTCGGGCCCCACTCACCCTATATTGCTCCGCCGGATTTATATGATTATTACCGGGAGAAAATAGATCTTCCCCGATCCATGAAGACGGACCTGAACTTCGATACGATTCAAACGAGGGCTTTTGTTGCCATGGAAAAAAAATGCTACCAGGTATATCACCCGGAAAAAGAGATTTCTGAAGCAGAGATCCTGTCAACACGCGCAGCCTACCTGGGGATGATCGAGTACCAGGACCAACTGATCGGCGAAATCAAGGGTGCCTGGGACAGCTTCCTGCAGAATCACAATCGGGAAGGACTGTTTGTATATACGTCTGATCATGGCCAGCAAAACGGGGAAAAGGGCTTCTTCGGTAAAGTTAATTTTTTCGAGGAAAGTGCCTGTATCCCCTTCATATTTGAAGGTGATGGGATTAAACAGCACACGCAAATAAATTCTCCGGCTTCGCTTATGGATATTGCCCCCACCCTTTGTGAGATTACAGGTTCCCAGGCGCCTCCCGGGCAGGATGGCCAAAGCCTGACCGGTGCCATACAAAATGGTAGGGAAGATTGCGCAAGAGAAGTGCTCAGTGATATTTTTCCGATTCAAAAAGGATATAAGTTTTTAAAAGAGGCCTTTGCGGAACTCGATCTGGAGAAGGTCGCTGTTCCCGGCAGAATGCTTCGGTCCGGGAAGTGGAAGTACATTCACTATTACGGGAATGATGAGGATGATCTCCTGTTTGACCTGGAGAATGATCCCCATGAACAGTCCAATGCCCTGGCAAATAACCCGTCAGTTGCAAAGGAACTGAAGGAGAGGCTTTGTGATGGATGGGATCCGGAAGGTATTATGAGCCACCTGGAAGAGAATTCAAAATCAATGGCGCTGATCGATGGTTATGGTGTGAGTCTGAACTTAACGGAGGAGGACAACGGCGAGTTCTGGTTCTCAAAGAATACGGATAAATTCGACTGTGTGCAGTAGATAGCATATTAGCCGTTAGCTGCTAGGAAAAAACATTATACCGACAGTTTTTAAGGGGAGTATCGTGTATAAAGGATACACGATACCCGAATATCACGACAGCAAGCCTTTTCATGAGGAATACGAACATGGATATTGAATATCGCCAGCGAAAAAAAAGACGTTACCCCTGGTGGGTCAAAACGGTGGATCAGATTACCACTGAGACTGACAAGGCCCGGCTTTCAAAACCGCAGATGAACTTTCTGATGCACAGGGTTCTAGTGGAGGGTGAGAAAGCCAAGGCAGCCATAGAGACGAGCAAAGATGTGGTGGCCGGTAAGATCCGGGACAAGGTGCCCGGATACTCCGTGCGGGACCTGGCGTTGCATTACGCTGCCAATACCTACCAGAGTGGCACGATCGGCTCACTGGGAGATCCACTCTTCAATCCGTTGCCCGGGCTTCAGGAAATCCAGAACACCTGGAAACTCCATCCCCCGCAGTCCTTGGGATTACCAGCCTGGGAGGCTTCCCCCCAGGAGGCGGCGGAAACCGTAGAAAAGGCCGCTGTCCAGTTGGGATCCCCCATGATCGGTATTACGACCATCAACCCCGACTGGTTGAGTGCCGGTGTGGAGATCAGCCCGGATGTTGACGAAGTCACCGTGGACGGGAGGACCCGCATTCTTCCGGAGCGCCTGAAATATGTCATCAGCGTGATCGGTGTCTGTCCACCGGACCTGACGCTGCGCAGCCAGACCGAACTGGGAGCTGCCGGAGACAGGGCCGGATACGAGGCTTTCGGGATGGCAACCACCCGGCTGTTACGGTTTATCAAGGGCCTGGGATATACCGCTATTGACGGAATTTCTTTTGGACCCCAGATCCCCCACGCCATCGCTTCCGGCCTTGGTGAGCTGGGACGGATGAATCGGATGATCAACCCGATCTTCGGTGGAAATGTCCGCCTCGGGTGCATCTTCACCGATCTGCCCCTGGCCATCGACAAACCCATCGATTTCGGGCTGCAGCGATTCTGCGTCGGTTGTAAAAAATGTGCCACCTCCTGCCCTCCGCAGGCACTGAGCCTGGAAGACCACCCGGTCTGGGAACCGTTTAACCAGTGGCAGGCAAGCGGTAAGAAAGCCTATTTTGAAGACAACCAAAGTTGCGGGGATTTTCAATTGGGTAAGGATTTGTATTGCTCCACCTGCTTGTCAGTCTGCCCCTGGAGTAAACAGGACAAAACCGCACTGCATGAGCTGGCCCACATCATGGGCGCCAAACTTCCGTTCCTGAGCAGCCTGCTGACCAAAATGGATGACCTGTTCGGCTATGGTCGTATCTCTGAGAAGCAGAAACTGGAAGAGTGGTGGGACCTGGAGAATCCGGTACGCGGTGTTGACTCAAATCAGGGAAAATGACTTAAGAGTCGGCTTGGAAATTAGATCTCAGTGTCATTCCCGCGAAAGTGGAAATCCAGTAGAAATATTCATTGCTTACTCGACTGGATCCCTGCCTTCGCGGGGTTGACAAATGACGCGGAAGTAACCATTTCACACAAACATTGAAAGGGATGATATGAGAAATTTAATTTGTGGTATTTTAATTGGAATCGGCGGTTCCTGGCTGTTTGTCAGGGAAACGCCGGTCGAGTGGTTTGTCTGGCTGCTGTTTGCAGTCGGCAGCGTTTTGGTGGTTTTCGGGCTTGATGTGCTCGTTGGCTCATTGAAAGAACATGAAGAACGAGCTGCCTGGCTCGGGCTTGGCATGTTCGGTGGGTCGGGTGTCGTTTCGCTGGCGGTAGCCTTCAGCCTGGTGGTTTGAGAATGTCGCAAATAAAAAGGAAAACATCTTAATTTCGGTCTTCCTACCAAACTGGACTTTTTGTAAGGCACCCTACTAACTGCCATGGCAACCAATCTACAACAAAGAATGAAAAAGGAACTCAGTTCCGTCGTCATTCCAGATCAAGTCTGGAATGACGAGGGTCTGAGCTGGTCTTTGCATTCTATTTACATTTTGTAGTTTATAATTTCAAAACCAATATGCTTGTGTACTGTATCCAACAGAATGACTATTAAGTTCTACACCCTCGACTTAGATTGCTGAATAATAGTCAGTATGTTTGATACATACCACCAGCGATTGTATTCTGTGTATTTCCCGTAAGCACTTACTGGAAATAGTGAATAAAAATTGTCAATCAAAGAAGGAGTATTAGATGAGTGATCAGTCCTATATTCAGATAGCAGAAAACGTTGACAAGGGAATTCAGACCGCTCCCAAGTCGGATGGGGAATTGTCCAAGGCGTTTATCGCTTATCTGAAAATTGTTTACAATCCGGAGGAAGCGGAAGTCGTGCAGCATCTGCCCATGCTTCCATTAACGAAAACAGCAGAGGAAGTGATTGCCGCCACCGGCGATTCTCAGGCCGTCCAGACTATACTTGATGAGCTGACACAGAAGGGATTCATCAGCCGGACCTCAAAAGGAGGATATTGTCTGCCGATGATTCCAAACCTGGTGAATCTGCACATGTTTTATCCGGAACTGAAACCGAATGATCTGGAAGCCGCAACGTTATATCAGGACTTCTTTATCAAGGAGAAGTTCTATAAATACTACGCCACCTCGGAAAAAGGTACGCCCGGTTTAAGAGCCATTCCCATTGAACAGTCCATAGCTCCTGAAGAGAAAGTTTTTGAGAAAGAGGAGGCGCATGATTATATCAAGACACTGGGCACGGAAGACCTTGTCCTGGTTCCTTGCCCCTGCCGGGTTCGGACAGAAAAGATGGACATCCGTGAATGCCGTGATAAATTCCCCATCGGCAGTTGTATAATGATCGGCAGCACGGCCCGCTATATGGAGAATGCCGGCTTAGGGAAGCGAGTCACAAAAGAGAAGGCAATCGAATACCTGGACAAAATGGTGGAATTAGGACTGATCGCCACGGCTGATAACTACCTGGCCGACCCCCACAACATCATGTGTCTCTGCTGTGGCTGCTGCTGTTCAAATATCAGGGGCAGAACCCGTTGGGACAATCCAACAGCTGTACTACCATCACAGTTTCTGCCTATGGCGGGCGATGACTGCACCATGTGCGAGACCTGCATCGATCGCTGTCTTCTGGGTGCACTGTTTATTGACGACGATGAAGGTCGCTCCGTGGCAGATCCGGAAAAATGCATTGGTTGCGGAGTCTGCACCATCGACTGCCCGGAAGAAACCCTGAAGCTGCAGCGATATGAGCGTCCGGAAAAACCTTTCAACAATATGGCTGAGTATTTCATGACAGTCGCGAGCGATAACGGCCGCCTGTAGATAAAGTCTCACAGGTCTTCGCGATAAATTATATGGACACCGTGACTTTAAAACCACATTCAGTTGGAGAGTTTGAAAATGACACAAGTCAGCGAAACACCGGAAATAGAATATAGAAATCAGAAGGGTCGGTATCCATGGTGGGTAAAAACGGTTGATCAAATAACCACCGAGACTGACAAAGAGCAAGCTGAACGACCGCATATAACAAAGTCTACAGCGCTGTATGCACGTCACACGACGCGGGAAGACTATGAAACCTTCATTCAGGATTCTCCGGCAATCGGGCTGAAATACCATCTCGGCGCGGACAAGATGACCGCCCTGTGGCACAAGCAATGGGACCGAATGAAAAGGACAATAGAGGAGAATCAGCCCGGACACACCCTTCGGGATTGGCAGTTCAATTATGCAACCTTTGGCAGTTTCCTGAGCTTTGATGTCAATTTAGACAAACTCACCGAAAAAACCCAATATGTAAACCTGGTCGAGCGACTGGGGATTGAATCCTGGCAGGGATCCAGGCAGGAAGCGTCCAAAACCGTTGAATTGGTGGCTAAATCTCTGGGAGCCACTCAAGTCGGGATTTCACTGGTCGATCCTCAGTTAACATATGCGGAAGCGCAGGTTCCCGAAGAGTTGAAGTACGCAATCACCATAGCGTGCGATTGGGCCCCTGAAGGCATCAAGCGGATGAACACACCCCTGGGGGATACTGCTGTTTTCACAGCCTGGCTGAGAATGGAGAAATCCACATGGGGATTGAAGAATTTTATCCGAGGCCTCGGTTATCAAGCAAAGATCCTGCCAGCCCCCCAACCGGCATATGCTGTGTTATCCGGCCTGGGTGAGCTGGGTCGGACGAATCGGCTGGTATCACCCCTCTTGGGGACGACGATGAACCTGTTGACAGTGGCCACCGACATGCCGCTGGCGATTGATAAACCCATCGACTTCGGGTTACAGGAATTCTGCAAACGCTGTAAAAAATGTGCGGAACACTGTCCGGTAGGAGCACTCAGTATGGATAATGAACCGAGTTGGGAACCCAAAGGAGAGTGGAATAATCCCGGGAAAAAAACCTATTTCGAAGATTCGCCAAAATGCGCCAGTTATTGTTTCAGGCAAAGTAGTGTCTGCGCCATCTGTTTTGCAGTCTGCCCCTGGAATAAACAGGATAAAACCCTGCTCCACGATGTTTCAAAGGTGCTGGGTGCCAAGTTACCATTTGCGACCAAACTTCTGGTTAAAATGGATGATATGTTTGGATACGGTCCCACCAAGAAACCCGACGTACTTGAAAAGTGGTGGAAAATGGATTCACCCTTGAAGTAAAAACTCAGGGTCAGGCCTTATCCCAACTTGAAAAAACGCAAAGGTGCAAGCCTGGCCCCCTTTTTTTATATGGAAACGTATTTTTTCAAAACCAATATGCTGGCGATCATATTCTGTGGTCTGACCATGGCATTTTTGGGATTTTTTGTTTTTTTCTTCAAGGATTCAGTCGCTCCTAATATTCGATATTTCCTGCCCATTCCACCGGTTGGCGTTGCTGCTTATATATTCGTTTTTAATATGTTTAGAAAATATAACGGACAGTTTCCGACGTCATTGTTTAAAGTAGCATCGGAAATATCAATTGCCACCATCATTTCAGCGGCATTTTTCCTGGTGTTTTCAATCGTTCTCACCATTTTTATTTTATTGGTTAACAATAAATAATCCGGGCCCAGTTTTCAATAAACTTTAAATCAATCAATACAATTCTTTAGCAGGCTAAATCATGGAAAAAACAAACAAACGATTCACCCCTACCCTGAATAGTAACGTCAAAAAAGAAATGGTTCACCCGGGCGTTTACATTCTTGGGGGTATGGGGAACATCACTGTCATTGAAACCGACATCGGATTTGTGCTTATTGATGCAGGTCGGACCCCAGAAATGGCAGAAGCCCTTCGCAACGAGATTCGGTCCATTTCTGATGCACCGATTCATTCCATCGTGTACAGCCATGGACATAACGGATATAACCGCGCAGCCTGGTATTTCCGTGAAGCGGCAAAAGCAGACGGAGAACCAGAACCCCGGTTTGTTGCCCATGAGAAGGTATCTCTTCGTTACCGCCGATATGAGGAAACCTGGCAGTTTCAGAACTATTTGAACTCAAATCAGTTCCGGGTTCCTCTTGAAGTATTGACAAAGCCTCAGTATACCTATCCAACGGTTACTTTCAGTGATAAATTACGGCTGATCATGGGGGATCGAATTGTTGAGGTGCTCTCAGCTCCTTCGGAAACGGACGATTCTGTCGCGGTGTGGTTGCCGGAAGAAAAACTGCTTTACACCGGGCCCTCTATGGTCAGCTCCTGTGTTAACATCGGCACACCTTTGCGTACGCAACGCGATGATGCCCGATGGGTCAATACCCTGGAAAAACTTGTGGCTTTGCAACCGGAGATTTTGATCCCCAGTTTTGGAAATGTCCTCAGAGGACGAGAAGAGATCCAACATATTTTGACGAATATGGCAGACGGACTCAAGTATTTACGCCGGGAGGTGGTTGATCGTCTTAACAAGGGAATGAACGATGTCGAGATCCTGTATGATATTGAATATCCTGCTGAGTATTTCGAGCAGCCTTGGTCGGTTCCTACCTACGGATGCCCCGATATGATTGTGCGTGATATATATCGTTCTGAAACCGGATGGTGGGACCGTAATCCAACCAGCCTGCATCCGGATCATCCTCGGGATGCGGCCAGCGCAATACTTAGTGCTATCAGTGACCGAAAAACTGTCATAGATATGGCGCGCAATCTTATGGAAGAAGGAAAGGTACAAACGGCTTTGCATGTCATCGACATTCTAGCCCTCGCTTCGGACGATGATGAAGATGTCAAGGAAGCAAAAAAGCTCAAATCCAAACTGCTGCATCTAAGATCTGAAAATCTGCCGTCAATAGTTTCGCAGAAGCTATATCTAAGTCACGCCGATTCTCTGGACAAGGAAGACGGTGAATGAACTACCCCGCCGCAAGCAGCGGGGTATTAAACCCAGGCTACGCAATAAAATAGCCATATCGACATCCTCTAGCATTCAATTTAACCAATTTGGATAATCATTCGTTTTCAATTGAAGAAAATGGAGACTTTTGCTGACAGTTTATATAAAGACAACGTGTTTCCTTTTACGTTAATGGTATTAACGAAAAGAAGTATGACACCGGTGTCGCAATTTCCTGCCCGTAATCCTTAGTTTGTTGTCCTGGGTGGCTCCTGTGTTAATAGCCGCGTGATACGCTGTACTTATTGCCTGATCCACCTTTCCGGCGTTTATCGCGTCACCAATGACATCAACTGGCAGCTAGCCCTCCAGGTATTGGATATCCTGTTGAAACAGGATCCGGATCATATAGACGGAAGACGCCTGCACTACCGAATTCTGGAAGCCCTCTGTGAAGCGGATGACTGCCTGATGTCCCGTAATACCTGGGTCTACTTTATGGATCAAGACAAGGAACTCTTAAAGAAAAAAGGTGTAGAGTTGTAAGGCGGTGATGAAAAGATGATAGGAAATTCCTTTTGCACCATCAAACAAAATTCATTCTATTTTTCCGATGTCGGTGACTAACAAGCGTCATTAACATCGAAATCAAGGTTGTTTGAAATGAAATTTGGTATGATTCTTCAGATAACTTTCGTACTTCATGTCTTTCTCCGGATTCGGAACACAACTGTCCGGTCTTCGCAACCACGCTCATGACACGGTAAATGCTAACCCACAACATCCGGTTAATCGGGTACGGCCCATCTCCAAGTGTTTTCAATCAGGGTACCCTTTCCAATCCTTTGATAGAAGACCATGAACGGTTTTGGAGTTACCTTACATAATGATTGGATTTGTTGTCTGTGGTGTGCAATCAGTGACTCAATGCTTTTAAGACAGCGTTCGGTTCTTTAGCTACAACATTTAGTAAAACCAGAGCGGGGCCCTGAGGTGTTCGATCACCTCGCTCCCAGTGGCGAAGTGTACTGACACTGATTCCAAAGGCAGATGCAAATTCATTTTGTGTCATTCCAATTTTAAGACGGATATTTTTCACATCAACAGGCGTGAATTCATGCACTACAGCTTTTTTCAGACTCCCTTTTGAAAATTCTATAGCTTCTTCAAGGCCTTGTTTGATGCTATTAAACGCTTCGTTCATTTTGGGCCTCCATAATTTTTAACAAGTAGTGAAGTCAGTTTAGCTAAATTATTACGTTCAGCTTTGGTAAGATTGGCTTTTTCGTCTTTACCAAATAGGGATAACAAAAACAGGGGTATCAATTCATTGTGAAAATAATAGATGATACGTACACCGCCACTTTTACCTTTGCCTCGTGCAGACCATCTTAATTTTCGAATTCCACCTGTACCTTGTATTATATCACCAGATGCTGGATGAGCAGCCAGATAATTGATAACACTTTCCCTTTCGGAATCTGTCATCAGTTTATCTGATTTTTTTCTAAATTCAGGCAGTTCAACGATGGTTTGCATATGTTAAACTATAATCCACTGGATTACATGTTGTCAACAAGATCGCCTTGTAGGAACGACCTGTTTTGTTTAATTGTCTAAAAACACCTTAGCAATTGGAGTGAAGAGGGGCTTAACTAACCGGTCCAAAAAACACTATTGATTTACAACCGCCCAGGGGACTGAAAAGAGGGCATTGTATTTACCGCTTTCATTGGCTCAAAAAACATTGAATAAAAGGAACTCCCCTCTGTGCCAATGTAAGTGAGACATCGCGCTAACGCATCAGCAGCCTTTCCTTTGATAGGAAATTCTTTCGCAACACCTTCGTATTGACCTTTGCTGAGATACATTTTGATGGTGTATCCGCCAGCGACTTTTTTTAAATCTTCAAAATCTCATGCTGACAATTTCATTGCGACGTCTGCCACCAGATGCAAATCCAGTGAGAACTAACGCTTTATCTCTGACATCTTTGATTGAGTTGTCGTCACATGATGCAACTAACTTCTCAATTATATCTGCTGTTGCTGCATCCTTCTTATCAGTTGTGACACCCTGATTCACCAATGCAACATGACATTTCTGAATTACGGTCATCACCATCTTATCCCGACATGGATTTGGTTTAATACCTTTCATGGCGTGATAAGCAGATAATGAATACAGTCTCCGTTTGATTGTTGAAAGCTTGTGCGGCCCCTTTTTCTTCACACCTAGTGCCACCAACTTTTCTTCCACTCCCGGTTTCATTCCACCCAGATGATCAGTGATGAACTGAATGATCAATTCAACCGGCACCGGATAAGACTCTGTGACTCCGTAAGACACTTCTGCCCACTGCCAAAACTTTTCAACATCACGACGATGCGCTTTTAAAGTATTGGGAGCTGTTCCCTGTTCAAATATGGTTGTCAGGAACTCTTTTGTTTCCTGTGGCAACTGCAATTCCTGATTTCCATTCCACTTCTGTAGTTCATTCATCTCTTCCTCCTATAGATGCATACCGTCGTAACTCCCCCAATAACGACGGTATGCTGATTAATGAAATGTTGCTGATAGTTCAGCACACGAAGTAAAGTCTTCGATATGAATAATTATATCTATCTAAGCGATTGAAATATAGTTCTTACAAAAGGGATCTGGCTGGGTTATTCTGAAGTGATTTTTTGAATATTCAACCGTGATTTTTATTCTATTCGGATTGATATTTAAATTTTTACCCAAACCCATAAGGAGGAAAATTGAAGAACAAATCAGATAGGGAGTTGCTACGGGAGTTGTTGAATATCTCGGGAGAAGAGATGCGGGGTCATACCATTCCAGATTTATTGGATTCGGTTAGAGATGAGCGGGTGGATCTGGTTCGTGAGATTGCTGCCCGATATGGAGAGAAAAGAATCATGGGTCAGTCATTCGATAGTGCCAAACAGGTGTACGAACATTTCAAAGTCCGGCTCGGCACAGCCAGGCAAGAACAGTTTCATGTCCTGATTCTGGATAACAAGCACCGGGTCATTGAAGAGAAGATGATTACGCTTGGCACTCTAAACCAAAGTCTTGTCCACCCAAGGGAAATCTTCGCTCCAGCAATTGAACTAAGAGCTGCGTCGGTGATACTGATCCATTCTCATCCGAGTGGAGATGCCAAGCCAAGTAAACAGGATATTGAAAATAACAAAACGGCTCACTGAAGTCGGTGAGATCATGGGAATCAAAGTGATGGATCATGTTATCATCGGTGATGGCTACTTCTCTTTTGTTGATGATGGGATCATGCCGGTATAGCTGGTTACATAGAGATATACCAAGACATATAGTACACGGCAACTTTGCCGATAACCTTATAAGGAGAGAATAATGGAAACTGAAATTTTGACCAGTAAACAAGTTCGTACCCGATTGGGTGGATACATTGTCGATTTGAAATATGTCGACGAAAAGGTCTTCCTGATCGAAAAAGTCGGGGAAGATGATTTTGTGGGTGTTTTAACATCAGCTCGGTTTCTCCGTGACAACGGAATCGAAATTCCAGCAAAGGAGAAAGCCAAGTCGGATGATAAAGCTGAAAAGCCTGACGTCAAAAAGAAGAAGTAATCCGGCGGTAAATTAGCGGAGATTCTCTCCGCTAATTTATAGAGTGTCAAAGCTCCGCTTATATTTTTATTGGAGATTGAAATGAAACTGGTAACAGAAGAGTTTGAAGATGAAGTGAAGTAGTGATTCGATGGCTGGGTGAAAGTTCTGCCGTTTTAAATCATTTTTCAGTATTCTTGAATGCAGTAATATCTTTATCGACACCTCGGGAAACCAAAAAAAATGCTTTCGCCATCTAGCATTGGAATGCCATTTGTTAATAGACACACTTCATTTCTTTCTTTGTTTAAATTCCAGTTCTCCATATCTACAATTGGCTTTTTCTCAGAAGAAATCTCTTTAAAAATCTCATTAACACGAACTGCCTCTTTCTTTGGCATCAAGTCAAACAGTGTATTTCCAATAATTCCATCTGGATTGTATCCTAAAATATTCATTATCTTTTCTGAAACAAAGGTATATTCACAATTTGTATCAACTTCCCAAATCCAATCACCTAAGCATAATGCGAGATCTTGAAATCTTTTATCTGATTTTTTTTTTGCTTATGCTCTGGAAGAGATGTTTCTATATAGATTGGCTGTTTTCGACTCGTTTGACAGCAGCTTGATCGACTAGAATCAGAAAAACCCAATCCACAATCAGAGCTGGCTTTTCCTGATTTTCAACTTCCACTTCCACATAGATGGTAAATCGAAATTCTCCCGGATTTTGTTCAATAAGATCCTTGCATGTAAAATGGCCGCGAATCCTTGAATTCACAGGCACAGGAGCAATCATCCGCAACTTGTCAAATCCATAATTAAGTGCGTTGGCATATTCACTCCGATCAATCAACCGGGTATCACGCAACATCGGGGCGAGTAAAGATATCGTTAAAAATCCGTAAGATATTGTTGTTTTATAGGGGCTGTGTTCACGGGCCCATTCCGGATCATCATGAAATGGAGCGGGATCCAGGGTCAAAGTGCCAAAATCAGATATCATCTCCTGATCGACCGGAAACCATTTTGAGGTGCCAAGCTTCTGGCCGATCTGTTGCTTGTACTTTACCGGATTGAAGTCTTTCGTAGGTTCAATCATATCTTTTTTCATTTTTCGAATGATTCCTAAAATCTGCTCCAGACTGATATCGAACTTACTCCCCTATCACATCATGGTTTCCGGCATCCAGGTGGCGATGGCGGGAAACAGGATAATCAGACCGATGGTGATCAAGTCAAAAATAATGAACGGAAGCACCCCTTTGTATAAATCGCCGATTTTGATTTTCTCATCCGTGGCTGCCAGAACGACAAAAAGATTGATCCCCACGGGCGGCGATACCACAGCAATCTCCATCAGTTTCACAATAATCACGGCATACCAGATTACATTGATATCCATCACCTGCACAATGGGAAAGAGGACCGGTGTGGTAATGACCAATATGGACATGGTGTCCATGAACATCCCCAGGATCAGGAATATCACCACTACCAGCAACAAAAACTGGTACTTTTCCAGACCAACTGTTTCAAACCAGGTGACAATTTCCTCGACAAATCCGGAAACAGCCAGAAAGCGGCTGAACATCATGCCACCAAAGACGATAATCGACAAGGTAGCCGTAATTTCGACTGTCTGTTTCAAGGAGTTCCAAATAATCCCCCTGGTCATCCGCCGCTGAATCCAAACCACGATGATTACACTGATAGCGCCTACACCTCCGGCTGCTGATGGCGGTGTAATTCCAGAATAAATCCCACCGACAATAATGACGGCAATTAGCATCACGGGCCAAATATTTCGCAGACTCTCGACTTTCTCCTTCATCGTATACCGTTGAACGGATTCCGGTGCCCAGTCCTTAAATATGCGTACGCAGATGGCGATTCCCACTATATAGATAATCGTGGTCAAAATGCCCGGAAAAAGGCCCGCCAGAAGCAACTGCCCGATGGACTCCTCGGTCAGGATGGCAAAGATGACAAAGTTAATGGAAGGCGGAATCAAAGATGCCAGTGTACCAGCAGAAGCGATGGCTGCGGCTCCCACACCAGGTTTATATCCCAGTCGAACCATCTCCGGGAAGGCGATTCGGGTGAAGACTGCTGCGTTCACCACAGAGGATCCCGAAACAGCCCCAAACGCTGCAGAAGCTGCTGTGGTGACCATCAGCAACGCCCCTTTGAAACGAGCCAGCCATTTATTGAGGGAGTTGTACAGGTCCGTCATCATGCCCGCTTCCGATGCGATCAACCCCATCAGGATAAACATGGGTATCACCACCAGAGAGTAGGAACTGGCCATGGAGTAGGGCAGGTTTCTCAGAGTTACCAAGGCAAAGGTGGAACCGGCCGTATAATAGATTCCCAGGAGAGCAACAGAGCCCAGTGAAATACCTATGGGAACGCCAAAAGCAGACATACCGATAATACCCAGAATTCCAAAGAAGCCGGTCATTATAATTTCAATATCCATTACGACTCCTCTTCTGTTATGAATTCACCGGAAAATGCTTTCTGCAGATAGATGATGGTGCGCCGGACGGTTTCAAAAGTGGCAATCAGCATGGCAATCAACATAATAACCTTCGCCGGATATATCGGAAACGGCAACAGACCATTTGCCCGCTCGCTGATTGAAATGCTCTTCCCAGCCAGAAGCCACATCTGATATGTCCAAAGTGTAAAAAAAGCTGATGTTGCCATCCATCCAAAAGCTCCACAAAGCAGCTGACCTCTTTTCGGCAGACGGTCCACCAGGATGTCCACACCAATAAATTCATGGTGTCGTGAAGCGGCAGCAAGTCCTAAAAATATCATCATGGCCAGCCCAATCTCCGACAATTCGAACGCACCCGGAACCGCTTTCCCTATGATATTGGTTGACACAATATCAATCGTTCCAATCAGGGCAATACACATAGTGATGGTTGCAGCCACAGCCAGATTGACCTTACTGATGACTTCCAACAGCTTCGCCATCTTCTCTTTGAAGACATTCATCTCTATTCTCTTTTAGTTATGAATTCCAAAGGGGGATTCTCTGAGACCCCCCGGATGAAGTCTAATTCCGCTTTTTCAGTTCTGCTTTCAACCAGGCCGCATAAGCTCTTGCTGGTTTTTCATACTCCTTACCCTGAGCTATGATGGTGTCCGCTGTTAAGTCGATTGCATAATTCCGATGCTGATTAACCTCTGCCTGATCTTCAAATGGAATATATTCCACACCTGCTTTCTTCATGGCTCCTTTAGCCCAATTGTCAAATCCAACCATGACTTTAACTCCCATGGCTTCAGATTCCAGAACGATTTGCTCAAACAGAGCCTTTAGATTCTGAGGCCAGCTGTTGTATAGATCAAGATTAACATAGCTGCGACCGGCCGCATCTGTACCAAGATTAATTTCACTCATATACTTGGCGACTTCATAATATTTGAACGCAGCTGCCAGGCCATAGGATGTCAGCGCGGCATCAACGGTCCCCCTTTGAAGACCTTCGTATACTTCATGAAACTGCATATTCACCGGAATCGCACCTAATCTGGATAGGACTTTTGGATAAACAGCTCCAAAAGATCTGATTTTCAAACCCTTCAAGTCGGCTAAGGTTCGGATTGGCTTCTTGGAAAGGATGCGAATGATCCCAAGCCCTTTGTGATTGAAAGGATAAAGCCCATTTTTTACATGATCTGCCTGCATTTTTTTGCTGTTTTCCCAGCCTTTGCGGCCCAATTCAACCAGTGTCGGGACATCTGGATACACCAGTGGAATGGAATAAAAAGCCTCCATGGGAAGGCGGGAGAAAACATAGGCCGCGGCAAAATTACCGATATCAACAGCTCCTTCACCTACCAGGTCAATCATCTCCTGATGGTTTCCCAAAGTGCCGCCATGAAACATCTTTACTTTGACAGCACCATTAGTTCTTTTTTGTAGCTGTGTTGCAACAAAAATATCCGGCTTGCTGGGGGGCATTTTTTTGCTCAACTGGTTCGCAAATTTCAGTTTCATTTTGGGATAACTCTGCGCAAGAGTACCCTGGCCGAACATAAAAAGACTGATTCCAATTAAAAACAACAAAGATAGTGCTTTCTTCATGACAACTCCTTAATCAAGGATTGATGGGAAATAGCCCTGAAACAAAAAGTTCAGGGGTTTGATAAAAACAGTACATCCATTCTCGAACGAATTTTATCATTACGCCGGTCATCATGATGTTTTTTGGTGTTTTTAGAGCCTCTTCATAGCGGTTTTTTTAAAACCGGAAGTCTCACTTCTGAACCAGCGAGGTTTTCATTGAGCTTCTACCTCAACTTCAAACCCAAAAGATGACTATATGCGAGCTAATCCTTCTCATTACTTATTCGTGATATCCGTTTTCTATTTTCCCTTTGACACCACACGATCATAAGCGTTGGCCACTAAAGCTTCCTTATCCCCTTTGAGATCTGTCTTGATCACCTTTCCCACTGAAGTTAATGTGAAGCTTTCGCGGTACTCGATATAACGCGGAACCTTGAATTCTGCTATTTTGCTGCGGCAGAATTCGATGATCTCCTCCGGTGGTATGGTTTCCTGGCTTTCGCCGGGCACAGGTACAATGTAGGCCTTTACTTCTTCGAAACGACTTTCATCCGGTACGGCCACTACCGCTGCATTTTCGATTTTCGGATGACTTTTGAGAGTGTCTTCAACTTCATTAGCCGCGATATTTTCGCCGCTTCTCCGGATCATGTCCTTTTTTCGGCCGGAAATATAGTAATGACCATTCGCATCTGTCCGAAACAGATCTCCTGTGTAAAACCAGCCTTCCTTGATTGTTTCAGCCGTCGCCCGGGGATTTTTATAGTATCCCTGCAACATGCCGGGTCCCCTGATAATCAGCTCACCGACCTCTCCCGGAGCCACATCATTTCCAGACTCATCAATGATACGAGCTTCCCTTAAGACATCCAACTTTCCAACACTGCCGGCCTCGGTCATGTGCCTTTCTTCAGGGGGAACAACCGTCACCGGTCCGGCCTCTGTCAGGCCATAACCGACTCGCAGAGGAGTGTTATAGCGTTCTTCGAAAGCCTTATGCAGTTTGGCAGGAAACTGACCGATCATCATGCATTTCAGCTTGTGCTGCTTATCCAACGGGGATTCCGGCTGTTTAAATGTCCAGGCTGCCATGGTGGCGAACGCCATTGTGATGTCATAATCATGAATCCACTTCATGAACTGAGAGGCACTGTATTTTTTTCCGACGACCAAAGTGGCCCCAGACATAATGCACATAATCATTTCCCATTGTGAATCCACATAATAAAACGGTGCCACACCCAGAAATCGGTCAGTTGAAGTTATATTCATCTGGTCCCCTGCTGATTTGCCAAAATTCAGCCAGTATTCATGGGACAACATGCAACCCTTGGGAAATCCGGTTGTACCGGATGTATACTGAATATTCATCAATGCATCGGGAGCAATCTCCTCCATCTCAAGCCTGTCCGACAAGGTTTCCGCCGTTAGGGAGATAAGGTCCATTCCTTCAGCAGAAGATTCGCCTGATAAATAGACTTTTTTTATTCCAGGAATCTTATCGGCTACTTCTTTGTAAACAGCCAGATGATCGCCATGTATGACCAATGCACAGGTATCGGAATTGGTCAACACATATTCTAGATCATTGGCTTTATAAGCTATATTTAACGCAACGGTTACTGCCCCCAGTTTGGACAAGGCCAGCCAGGTCAATGGAAAATCTGGACAATTCGGCAGCATGAGAGCAACATGGTCCCCCTGCTTAATACCGTTATTTCGCAGGACATTGGCATAACGGTTTACGGCCTGGTTCAACTGTTGATACGTCAGACTGATACCGTCCTCAAAAAAACAGATCGCCTCATGATCTGCATAGCTGGCAGCTGATTTTTCCAATAGTAACCCGACGTTTATTGCGGGTTTTAAATCAGACATGGTTAGTCTCCAGTTAGTAGTAAATTAAGCATACAGATCGTTTTAACAAATTTCTGAACATCCCTAAGATAGAGGAAAACTACTCAAATAGCCGGGCTGCATTATCATAAAGCCATTTTTTCATGACACTCTCTTTCAATGGCAACGCTTTCATCTCACTGACAATCGTTGAGAGCGGCAATCCCATATCGCCCACGCCTGAACCGAAAAGTACCTGATCCTGGAGCAGCGTATTAGCAAACTGCAACAGCATCCCCCAGCCTGATTCCGGGGTTGCCAGATGTTTGGGTCGGTGGAAAGAAGTATCGATAAACACATTCCTGTGCCGCCTGGCGACGCCAACCATCTCATTCACCCAGGGCCAACCGCCCAGGCTGGCGACGATTTGCAAGTCAGGAAAAGCCATGGCCACTCTATCTATATATTTAGGATGACCAATTTCCATCGGTACGTGTTTATTGTAGTTCATCGTTGCATAGATAAAGACCGGTACGTTCAGCTCCATTGCTTTGGAATAAACCGGAAAATACCTGGGGTCATCCGCATGAATATGCGAATGATAAGGTGAGGCATAGATGGCCGCAAAACCCATATCCCGTACAGCACACTCGACCGCTTCGGCCGCA
>Ga0233437_1002297_pt1 | contig 29658 bp, 25 predicted proteins | sample SI_122_August201_FD_182714 | JGI IMG/M metagenome (GOLD analysis project Ga0233437, IMG submission 182714) | Seawater microbial communities from Saanich Inlet, British Columbia, Canada - SI_122_August2016_200_MG | ecosystem: Environmental > Aquatic > Marine > Inlet | place: Canada: British... | reverse complement strand
GACACAAGCGTAGCTGAGGCAATGCCCGGCGTCTATGCGGTTATCACAGGGAGCGACATCCCCGAAGTGGAAGGCTTCGATCCGTATGACCATGCACACGGGTTCCTAGCGCGACGATTCGCGGTGCACGTTGGACAGCCGGTTGCTGCAGTTGCTGCCAAGGATCCATCAACGGCCGAGGAAGCGCTTGCAGCGATTCGCGTCGCGTATCGGGTACTCGCACCCATCCTTAATGCTGCTGCTGCCCTGGAACCTGGGCAGCCGGTTGTCTCGCGTGATGCAACTGCATCCCCCAGTGAGGAATCGCCCTCCAACAACGCCGGCGATGCAGAGATGATCAATGGCGATCTGGACGCGGGATTTGCATCAGCCGATGTTGTCTTGGAAGAGACATACGAGATCCCGATGATCCACCAGGGCTACCTGGAGCCCCACGCAGTGACTGCTTGGTGGAAACAGCAGGGACATGTCGATGTATGGGAGTGCGTACAGAGCCCATTTGGCGCAAGGGATCACATCGTACAGACCCTCGGGATTCCTGCACACAAGATCGCCCTACACACCACAGATATTGGTGGGGCGTTTGGGGGCAAAGATCAAGGGTTGTTCAGTCCGATTGCAGTTCTTCTAGCGAAGAAGGCTGAACGGCCTGTGCGTTTGGCGCTTACGCGTGAGGAGGAACTAACCATCGCCAACCCTGCGCCGATGACGAAGATCCGTCTGAAGGTCGGTGTCTCTTCAAATGGAGCGATTACTGCAGTTGACGGCGAGGTTCGCGTGGATGTTGGCGCATTTCGAACATACTGGGGGCCCGCTTCATTCAGCGTTTGCCACATGCTTGTGGACAAGTATCGAGTGCCAGCCTTTCGTCTCCATGCGCAGGATGTGTTCACGAATCGCGTAGGCTTTGGGTCTTATCGCGCCCCTATGGCAGTACAGGCCGCATTTGCCATCGAATCCATGCTCGATGAACTGGGTTGCAGGCTGGGAATCGACCCGATTGAGATGCGCAAACGCAATCTCATCTCTGAGGGCGAGGTTGGCGCAGGGGGTGCTCCCATGCCCAAGCATGGCGGCACAGCTGTGCTGCAATCTCTCATGAATCATGCGGCGTGGCGAGGCACGAAATCGGGACGTAATGAGGATGGGATGTGTTATGGCCGTGGATTCGCCTTGGGATTGTGGGGAAGCGGAGCATTCCCAGCAGCGGCGATCGCACGGCTGGAGAAGGGGGGCTACGTGCGGTTCACGATTGGACAAGTGGACCTGACAGGTTCCTACACGAGTCTTGCTCAGATCGCTGCGGAGGAACTCGGCATCTCAGCTGATCGCATCGTGTTCTCCAGGGCGGATACGAGTCGTGCGCCGTTCGCATCGGTCAGTGGCGGGAGCTCGACCATCTACTCGATGGGAGGAGCGGTCCAGGAAGCCGCTAGGGAACTCCGAGAGAAGATTGTCGAACGCGCTGCGCTTGAACTCGATGTGGACCGAAGCGAGCTTAGGATGAATGATGTCGCGGTCACAGTCGAGGGGAAATCTGACAAGCGAATCGAGCTTGACGCCCTCTATGAAGCTGAGACATCGCTCTTCTTTGCCAAGTACGAGCCATTCGTCGCCCGAGGAGCGAAGGGAGGTCGCGTATCGCGGATGTCCGCACCCTGTTTCTCTGGGACAATCGCTGAGGTCGCCGTCAACCCTGAGACTGGAGCAGTCAAGGTGCTTCGTCTCGTCACGGCACAGGATGTAGGTAAGGCGATCAATCCGATGCTTGTTGAAGGACAGATACAAGGAGCGGCTGCGCAGTCCGTCGGAGCAGCCTTGTGGGAAGCCGTGGAGTACGACGATGCAGGCCGCGTGCGCAATGCAGATCTGCTCGACTACCGCCTGCCTACTGCAGCCGACTTGCCCAAAATTGAGACGATCCTTATCGAGGAGGAAGGCGGAGACGGGCCCTTCGGCGCGAAAGGCGTTGGAGAGCCGCCGATGATTGCACCTGCAGCTGCAGTTGCCAATGCAATTCGCAACGCAATCGGACAGCGCATCAACCAACTTCCGCTAAACCCCGAATCCATTTGGCAGGCGATGCAGTAGCGGCATGCTTGCGTATTGCCCTCGGCCGAAGACGAGATTACAGGTTGAGGGCAACTGTCGGCTCCTACAAGACGAAAGCTTCGATCTGGTACCGTTTCCGGTAATGATGCAGCCATCCGTTAGGTATTGTTCGCTTGTTGATATGGCATGCGTCGAAAGTAATAACAGTCAGAACTCGTACAGCCATTGCCAAGGAGAGCAGCGAGGACTGTGTCATGGCTAGAGCAATTCAAGGGGTTGGAGGGAATTTGATTCCAGAACCCGAATTGAAACCGTTCTCTGCGCAGTGGTTGACCCCTTCAGGGTTCGTGAAGTCGAAGCCTTGGAATGCCAGACACTTCAGTTCAAGCTCTGCTTCTTCAAGATAGCGAGCCACTGGGCTTCCCTGGGCATTGCCAGATGCGACGTAGTCGTAAACCTGAGGTGTCGAAAGGATTGCCTGCCCGTTCATTGCTGGAGCATCATCCACCTTGATATCGTTTAGCGTCAAGACTGCCGTTAATTCTAGCCAGGTATCCCGAGTTGTCTCTTCGAAATGGTAGAGAATGGCATCACGAATCGGTGCCATGATCGAGACGACGCGGGCATACTCGCGAGTGTTGACATCCTCTTCATACACAATGATCAGAACCATACTCTCACCGCCCTCAAGCGGAGCAGCAGTCGGCTCAACTACCTCTCCCTCGGAGTTCAAAACTGCGTTGTAGCCGTAGGAGATGAGGTTCTCATCTACCTGGTGCTCGCCTCCCTCGAAAATGAGAGGCAAGCCAGTGCGGATGCTCGTCTTGCCGCACGACCACAAACTGGCGAATTGCGGAGCGCATAAATCTGAGTCTCCGACAGGAAAAACGGGAGTGCAGGCCGTAACTAGAATTGCGATTGTCATACATGCCGCGATACATTGGCCCCGGCGTTTGAGCTGTGCGATCATGGGCATCTCCTTCTTGTTATTGTAGTGGAACGGACCAATCCGATGTCTATACCTCAGAGTGCAGTAGGGGTGTGAGGTTTCGTCGCGATCCATCGGCAGACTTTGCGCTGACGAATGGTAGCTCAATCACCGCCTGCTGCAAGTAGAGCTTGATTGAGGCTAACGATTCGATCGGCCATCACCGTACCCAAGTTAGTTAGAATCTGGAACCCGGCTTCAGGATCGATGCGCGTGAGTTCCTTTAGGAAGTTACGACGAAGAACCAGGACCTCTCCTTTGGTCACTGCTCGCACGGACGCACATCTCTCTCCGGTCTCACTGAAGAAAGCAATCTCGCCAAATAGATCCCCCTTCTCGAGAATCGCCAGGCGTTTCTCCTGAGCCACGACTTCGAAGACCCCATTCAGAATGACGTACATCTCCCGCTCCTTCGTTCCGGTCTTGGTGATCACATCACCTGGAGAGAGGTCGAGAATGAATCCGGACGAGGTCAGCCGCTTGGCAGCTTTCTCTGAGAGCGAGTTCAAGAAAGCAGGGGTGGCCGACTCATCCTCAAGTAGTTGATGCTGGAAAAGCTCCCAGATTACCGCTTCATCTAGCTTAACGGGCACCGAGTCTCCCTCGAGAACGCTTGCGATACGCGACAGCTCGAAGCCCTGATTTGCACCTTGTGCTCTGGAGCCCGTCGGCATTTCGGATGGCTTGTCGCAGGGTTCAACAATCTGCTCCTCTGCGGTGAGAATCACCATAGGAATCCCCATAATGGAGCCGGCTGGGATGAGGCGCCCGTCGTAGGGGCGAGCCTTGAGTGTCTTCCGATAGTGTTTGACCAATCCCGGAGCACAGTAAAGAAAGCAGAGCTCGACGCCATGCTGTTGCCATATCTCTTGCATGCCATTCACGAGCAGAGGAAAGATGTTGTGTCCACGAGCACTGGGTCGAATCATCAAGCGACCAGCTTCGGCGATGACTGCATGCTCGATGCCGGGGAACATTTCCATGGTGAATAACTCGTAGTAATTGGCGGGAATCTTGCCAGCTGGCCAAACGAGAACGCGCTGGATCCCAACGATGTTGTCTAGCGATCCGACATAAAGGTTGATGGCATGCTCGCTCTCATCATCCGCATCCCGATACCATCTATTCTCGTGATCGACATCTGGATAGTCTCGTTTCAGTTCCTCGATGTACACTTCGTAGCGGAAACGCCAAATCGCCTCAAGCTCTTCCTGTGACGTAGCGACAGACACTTTCTCAGCGCTGGACAATGATTCCTCCCTTTCGCAATCAAGGCCTGGAACCGTGAGGCCCACACCTTTGGTGTCAGTACTGGTTGATTGTACAACGCAGACAGCAATTCTGTTCACAAGCTTGGAACGAGCTTGTTTCGCGTGTCATTGCGAGCATCCTTACACCGAATTTCGTAGGATTGGCAGATGGTGAACGGAGGGAAAACATGACGACAACGGATAGATTGCTCGTACTGAACAAGGATGAAGCCAGCGTCTCGTTTATCGAGGCAGATGGTGGCCGGTGCTTGAAGGTTCTACCCGTAGGATCTCATCCGCATGAGGTGGCGATCACATCAGACGGTGTCATCGCCTATGTGTCGAACGCCATGGGAAACAGCATTTCGATTATTGATACCGTGGCCATGGTGGAATCCGGGCGTATCGAGCATGAAGGATTTCAATTCCCTCATGATCTCAAGATATCGCCCGACGGGCAGAAGCTGTATGTGGCAGTGACGTATGCCCACAAGGTGTACATCTACGAACGGCCATCGCACAAGCTGTTGAAGATTCTGCCGACAGGGCAGCGGATGTCACACATGCTATCGCCGACCCCCGACTGGAAGTATCTGTATGTTCCCAATCTCGGCTCCAACTCGCTCTCGTTGTTGAATACGGCAACAGATGAAATCGAGATGCATGTTAGCGTGGGAAAGAAGCCTGAAGGCGTGGCCGTACATCCATCAGGCGAGTTTCTGTACGTAGCCAATCAGGACGAGAATAACTTCTATGTGCTTGATACGAAGCATCATGGCCTTCTCGCCAAGCATCCCATTGGAGAGACGCCAGTTCGCCTCGTCTTTTCGCCTGATGGCAAGCTCGCCTTCACTGCCAATCGGAATTCCCACGATGTGTCAGTGATTGATACAGAGCGACATTGGGAGATCAAGCGAATCCCTGTAGGACGCTGGCCAGGGGGAATCGTCTTCGACCCGACAGGAGCGAGGGCTTATGTTGCTAATAACAAGACCAATGACGTATCTGTTATTGATGTGCAAACACTCAAAGAGATTGAGCGCTTCGAGGCAGGTATCCATCCCGACGGGATTGGACTCATTCCTGGAAGCTAGAGCATTCCATCTGAGACAAGGAAGACGAGGACGTGATGCGAAGCCATCGCGTCCTCGTTCTTCTATTTACTAGGCGATTTCAAAGAACTTGCTGCCAGGCACATTGCATACAGGGCACGTGTCCGGGACATTCCCCTCGACGGTATTTCCGCATACGGGACAGACGTAGATCGCGGTTTCTGACAAATCGCTGCCAGAGGTCACGGCTTCCAGTGCCTTGGAGTAGAGACCATAGTGAATCTCTTCAACAGCCAGAGCATTCTTGAACGAGAATTCGGCTGGCTTTAGGCCCTCTGCCTGGGCTTCGGCGAGAAATTTGGGATACATCTCTTGAAATTCGAACCCCTCTCCCTCGATAGCCGACTTCAAATTGGCCGTTGTGTCCTTAATCCCATCCATTACTCGGAAGTGGGCATGTGCGTGAATGGTTTCGGCCTCGGCTGCAGCCCGGAATAGCTTGGCTATTTGAGGATAGCCGTCAGCTTCCGCCTTCTTGGCGAAGGCAAGATACTTGCGGTTGGCTTGGCTCTCACCAGCAAAGGCTTCCTGCAGATTACCCATTGTCGACATTGTGTCCTCCTTAGGAACGTGCTATACGTGATCGATTTTCATGTGGCTCGAAATTTCCGAGTTGGTTGTGCAAAGATCTGAAGGTGCAAGGTCATGAACGTCTGGATTGCCTGTCAGGCGTGCAAACTCCTTCAGCTCTTCCGTGCAGGTTTGAAAGTAGTGGGCTACTCGCGTTGCTGACTTATCTACATTCAGCCGCGCCCTTAGCGCGGGGTCTTGCGTTGCGACTCCTACAGGGCACTTGCCTGTATCACAGATTCTATATTGCTGACAGCCCACTGCCATCATCGCAGCAGTTCCGACAGCAATGGCGTCTGCACCGAGAGCTAGGGCTTTGGCAAAGTCCGAAGAGACACGAAGCCCCCCTGTGATGATGAGAGAGACGCCTTCGGCTTGGTTGGCGTCAAGCACTTCACGTGCCATGGACAACGCAAACAGGGTGGGAACAGATGTGGCATTCTTAACGACTTTGGGAGCTGCGCCTGTCCCTCCAGCGCGCCCGTCGATGGTGATGAAATCAGCGCCAGCGAACAGAGCAATCTCAATGTCTGCCTGCAAATGGCCGGCAGCCAGCTTGACGCCAATGGGTTTTCCCCCTGTCTGCTCGCGCAGTCGATCAACGGTCGCCTTGAGGTCATCGGGTGTTCGGATATCAGGGAAATGCGATGGGCTGATAATATCCTGCCCCTCATGAAATCCTCTGATTTCTGCGATCTCTCGCGTCACCTTGTGTCCTGGCAAGTGGCCACCCATACCTGGCTTGGCGGATTGCCCAATCTTGATCTCAACAGCATCCACTTGACTCAAGGTATCGTCATTGACGCTGTACTTGTTGGGTACGTACTCGAAGATGTACTTATGTGCAGCTGCTAGCGATTCGGGCAGAATGCCGCCTTCCCCTGAGCACATAGCCGTTTTTGCGAGGGCACTTCCTTTTGCCAGTGCATGTTTGGCCTCTCTTGACAAGGCCCCGAAAGACATATGAGTCACGAAGATGGGAGTCTCCAATACCAGCGGCACAGCCGCATTCGGTCCAAGGATTGTGTGAGTATTGACTGGCTGGCTCTTGTTCAGAGGAAGCTTGGCCAACTGTGCGCCACGAAGTAGCAACTCGTCCCAGGAGAAAGTGGGCATACGTGTGCGCATGGGTTCAATGATCGACTTCCCCGTAACAGCCAGTTGATGAATATCAGCCATGTGCTTCTCAAGCTCATCGGATGGGCGTCGCCACTCCGATAGATAGTCATCTTCAGGTCCGCCTGATTCAGTAGGAATTGACCCTGCTGGCAGTTGTGCAGATTCGGAGAGAGAGAAGGCCGACTTGCCTGAGCCGCAAACCGGACACATCCAGCTATCAGGAAGATCGTTCCATCGAACATTCTCTTGGGCTTCAGCATAGACATGCGCGCATAGGGCACAAACATAGGATGCGGTGCTGGTCTCTATCTCTGACTTCCCTGGAGCAGCAGCAGTGAGTGTCGGACCTCCAAGCTTGCTGAATGATGATGTCGGTGATCCACAAATGGGACAGACCCAATTCGGCGAGAGATCGTTCCACCGGATTGCTTCCTTGGCTTCATCGTACGTGTGAGAGCATAGACCACATTGCCACTGCGTCATCTGCCACCTCCCGATATCAAGTTATTCTGACATGCGATGCTTTCAGAGTCCAGTTACGCCAACATATCCTCGGAACTGCGAAATTGGAGAGATGCGTTGCAGTGATCCAGGCAATCTTCCAGCTTGAGCTGTGTGCTGCAAATCGACGGAGTGCGTTGAATTCTTTGGGGGTGTTGCTAGATGATTGTAAGAAGGCATGGACTCAAACTCTCTGTTGAAAGGACGCATGTGACAGCGCAGCCCCAGCAGCCCCAAGCTTGTGACGTACATTTTTGGCCCGCAGAGCCATTCACGAGAGCACTAGTAGTCCCGAGAGACGCATCTCGCAGTTCTCAGAGGGCTGCACTATCTAGTTGCATGGGTAGCAGACAAGCGGAAGAGCATTTCGCCCGCGTTCGGTACGACTAGAATCCCTTCATCTTCGCGATTCTCAAAAGAATGGAGGTCAATGGTCGATGGATCTTGGAATCCCAGATTAATCTGCCTGCAATCGCTCTCAGGAATTCCTGTTGCGAGGACAACATTCACGCGAGGGGACTCAACACCATCTTCGTAGGTTCCAGTTCCCTTCACATGAGTTGAGTGCGCCAAGATTGAACGTGGAACGCCAGAGAAACGGTCCCACTGTTTCAAGAAGTAGTCACGCGTGTGATAGCCGACTTGTCGAATCCAACGCTCATGGGTCGGAGCGATCTCATGAAGATTCGGTGCATAAATGATGACCTTGCCCCCATCAGCGATGACAGGCTCAAGCTTGTACATACACTTCCCGGCTGTCCATAACTCCCGATACATGCTTGGTGCGATGGATAGGACGGTATGGAAGGAACGGTCTTTCCAAATGATATTCGTCTGGGCAGACAAGTCGGCTGCAGCGGACCATGCTTCTTGCACATCGCCAAAGAAGCTGCCAATGGGATCATGGCCCCGCATGACGAAGGCCAAGCCTTGTCGAGGTGTGGGGACCAACTCTGCGGCACGTTCGATCAGTGCGCGCACAGGCGTGTCTTTGTGTCCATTGACTTCTGGATTTGTAATCAATGCTCCCAGCCAGTGAGAGGTATCAAGGATCTGTTCTCCGGAGATGCCCGGAAAGAAGTACTTATGCCCTCCCGAGAATCCCACGACTTCGTGCGGAAACACTGGATTGACGATGAGAATCCTGTCGGCTTCCAGTGCCAGACGATTGATGGTTACAGGTACTTCTTCTGACAACAGCCCGCCTGAAAGATTCTCAATCTCGCTTGCGGGAATCGTCCCAAGATTCACTAGGCCATCGGCGCTTTGCCAATCATGCTGATGGACGAATACGTCAGGACGGCGCCAATCAGCTCCCAGATGCCTATCCAACTCAGCGTCTGTCATGGACGGGTGTGTGCCCAGGGCAACCAAGAAGCTTAGCTTCTTGACTCGTGGAGCCAGCTCTCGGCAAATACCTGCATAGACTTCGGGCATGGGAATGGTCCGAGTGTCGTCTGGAATGACGACGAGGATATGCTCTGAAGGTTCTCCAAAACTGGCTAGCGATTCAGAAAGAAAGTCGCCAATCTCGTTGCTTGTCAAGGCTTGTTCTGCAAGGAGGGTTCTCATCTGACCTGTTCCCATTCTGTGTGATAAACGCCCTCACGATCCGTACGTCGATACGTATGTGCGCCGAAGCAATCGCGTTGAGCCTGCAACAGGTTGGCGGGCAGGCGACCTGTTCGATAGCCATCAACGAAATCGAGCGCGGAACTCATTGCAGGCACTGGTATGCCTGCTTCGTGTGCACGAGCAACGATCTTGCGGAAGTCGCCATGATGATTTTCCCAGAGTGAGCGGAATGGCTCAGCAAGCAGCATTAGTGATAGATCTGGCTGACGTTGGAACGCCTTGCCCATGGGAACGAGTAACCGAGCGCGAATAATGCAGCCAGCCATCCATACGCGGGCTGCTTCTCCCAGATCGAGTCCATACCCTCGATCCTCTGAGGCGTCGAGAAGCTGCCTGAATCCTTGGCTGTAGGCGCTAAGAGATGTGAGGAGCGTTGCTGAAAACAACGCTTGCAGGGCTTCTTCACGATCCAGGGATAGCTTCGGGCTGGGTCCTGGTAAGAACGGCTCTGCTGCGACTCGATCTTCCTTCAGTGATGAGATGATCCGTGCGAAGACAGCGGCAGCAATGGACGGAGATGGGGAGCCAAGATCCAGAGCAGACTGGCTCGTCCATTTGCCCGTTCCCTTTTGGGCGGCTGTGTCAAGAATCTTCTCAACAAGAGGGCCTGTGCCCTCGGGATCAGCCTGTCGCAGAATTTTTTCAGTGATTTCCACGAGATAGGACTCAAGCTCCCCTTCATTCCATTTCTGGAAGACATCCGCCATCTCACTGGCAGACATGCCAAGACCGCGCTTCATCAGATCATAGGCCTCGCAGAGCGCTTGCATGATGGCATACTCGATGCCATTGTGAACCATCTTGACATAGTGCCCGGCGGATCCGGGACCGAAGTAGGCGCAGCATTCGCCCTGAGGTCCAACAGCGGCGATGGCCTCCAGGATGGGGCCGACAGTTCTGTAGGCGCTCTCGGATCCACCGGCCATGATCGCAGGGCCTAGAAGGGCTCCGATTTCGCCACCAGACACACCCACACCTAGATACTGAATACCATGTGCTTCTGCAGCTTTGCATCGCCGATCCGTGTCATCATAGTTAGCATTGCCGCCATCCATCAGAATATCGCCAGGCTCAAGAAGTGGAAGAAGCGTCTCGATGAGCGCGTCTGTTGGAGCGCCTGCCTTGACCATGAGGAACACTTTCCTCGGGCTGGAAAGAGAGGCGACGAACTCATCAATCTTGTAGGCTGCTTCAATCTTTTTGCCATCCGTACGGTTCTCAATAAACGCGCGGGTCTTTTCTGCTGTTCGATTGTAGACTGCCACAGAATAGCCGCGGCTTTCGATATTCAGGACAAGGTTCTGTCCCATGACTGCAAGTCCCATCACGCCAATATCCATGGATGTCATGATTGTCCCTCCCAGGGGGGTGTTTCGGGTAATGCTCGATCGAATCGCTCAAGAAGCTGCTGCTCATACATTCCGCGGTATGTTCCAGCGAAGAATCGCTCAAGCCCCTCTCCAGTAAATTCTTGCCACGAAGCTTCCTCGTCTCCTGGAATGATCGGGAAGAAGAGGACGTCATTGGCTTGTGCTGAGCGAAGGTCTCCAGGTGCGTCGCCAACCATCAGTATGTTCTCGCGAGCGTAAGGGGAACCCAGCACAGAAATATGCTCCCGCTTCGGTCCCATCTCTTGACCGCAGATGAGGGCTGTGTAACGCGCAATGTCATGTTCAGCCCATTCGCGTAGTAGCGCCTCCAACGGGGTTGCTGAGACCACTGCGACGTCAGCCTTCCCCTGAAGCATCTGTAGAGCGTCTCCTACTCCCGGAAATGGAGGAATCCCCTTCACGATTTCTCCCACAGCCCAGTTGACGCGTTCGCTCCAATCGAGAATCGAGCTCAGTTCTTCCTTGGCAGAAGGATCGGTCTCTGCTTCGACGGCAGCCGCCAGACCTTCGTTGGACAAAAGGCTGTTGGCATTGTCCACCCATGCGAAGTAGGCAGGGTGGGTGGGTGCGGAGAATCCTCGTGATTGAACTGTCGGATGAGAGGGAAGCAGTTCCGTGAGAATCCGTTTGATCGTCACATGGCGGTTTGCGCCCCGAGTTTTGGAGAACAGGTCGGCAAATTCCTTGCACTCGCGGGCCGCCTCAGCGACTGGCTGCAGATTGAAGGCTTCGATCATCCATGGACAGAAACACTCTCTTTGTTTGATCCCCATGGTGTCGAAGGCACAGCCGTCAGAGTCGATGCAGACAAGGTAATCCTGCGTCGCGCTGAAAGCATGTAGGGATTCTTTGGGCGTTGGCATGTCGTTTATCCTTTACGGTAGGTCTGTGGGATGTACTCAGCACACTGGCGAGTGGCCAATGTCTCGACCAAGCGGGCGAACCTCGGGAGTCCGTTTTCGAGGGGGACTTCGAGTGCCGATTCACCGATCAACGGACGGGCATACTCAATGAATGCATCTGTGACATCGATCCCGCTTTCAGCAATCCATTCCTTTGGGAACACGCGTTCGGAATTGGCCATTTCTGTTAGCAAGGCCCGGCCATAGGTCACTGCATAGGACGATTGGTTTGCGCGCTTGATCGTAGCCATGAATCCTGTCTCGTTCTGCATCGCGATCTTCGCAGCGTGACGTCCCACATTGAAGGCTTCATCGATGTCGACAGGGGAGGCGAGATGAATCGCATGTCTCTGCTCAGTCCCTGGTACTTGGCCTCTGGCTGATCCTCGTACAGGAAGGCCCTTGTGATTGAGGTAATTCACGACGACCTGGGCAACGGACTGCTGACTGGCTCCGAACTCAACATGTCCGAAGGAATCGTACCGTTCACCAATGGTTCCCACATCAAAGCCTTCACTCACAACGACAAGGGCTCGTCCTGATTTCCGAACCTCTTGTTCAACATTCGCAGCCAAGCTCTCGAGCGTATGCCCGGCCTCTGGAAGGTAGATTTGCAGAGGGAGATTGCGATCTGGATCCGCAAGTCTCGCTGCTGCGGGAATGAACCCGATTCGACGTCCCATGGCCTGGACCACCATGACGGGGTCGGCAGGACAGGAACCTCGATTCTCCTCGTTCAAGGTGAGCACGAGATTGGCCCAATAACGGGCAACTGATCCATATCCAGGTGTGTGATCAATGAGCTGACGTTCTTGGTCCCCGAGGTCGTTGTCGATGGTCTTTGGAATACCCACGCAAATCAGATCCAAGCCTCGCTTCTCAGCCAGAACATTGATCCTGTGGGCCGTATCCATGGAGTCATTGCCGCCGATATAGAAGAAGGCGCCAATATCGTGCGCTCCCAGAACAGCGACAATCCGCTCCATGTCCTCTTCTTGATCAGGCTTGACCTTGTATCTGCAGGTTCCAATGGCTCCGGCTGCGGGTGTTGTGCGTAACAGCTGCAGCTCATCACGATCCTGGGCATTCAGATCTAGCAGTTCTTCGCGCAGCAACCCCTCAATGCCATGTTTGGCAGCGTAGATGTGGCCGAAGTGCGCTCGATGGGCCTGGCACTCGGTTAGCACACCCAGCAAAGACGCATTAATGACAGAGGTCGGTCCTCCCGATTGCGCGATAACGACATTTCTCATCAGAACCTACACTCCTGAATAGGCAGAGAATCCACCATCGATTGGAACGACGATACCATGCACAAAACTGGAGTCTGGAGATACGAGCCAATTGACTGTCCCCACAAGGTCCTCAGGTTCTCCGAATTTCCCCATAGGCGTATGTCCGATAATCTGGCTACCTCGAGGCGTCAAGTCTCCGGATTCAGTGGTCAATAAAAACCGGTTCTGATCTGTCAAGAAGAAACCGGGGGCAATGGCATTGACGCGGATGTCCTTGGAGACGTTCTGAGCCATGTGCACGGCCAGCCACTGTGTGAAGTTGGTAATGGCAGCCTTGGCTGCAGAATAGGCGGGGATGCGCGTCAGAGGGCGGAAGGCATTCATCGATGCGATATTCAGGATGACGCCCGTGCCTGTCTCGGCCATTACGCGGCCGAATACCTGGCTCGGGAGGAGTGTCCCCAGGAAATTCAGATCGAAGACAAAGCGAACACTTTCCTCAGGGAGATCGAAGAAGGACTGCTCATCGCTGGTGGTGGCCTTGGGATGATTCCCGCCTGCTCCATTGATCAGAATATCGATGCGTCCATAGGTCGCCAGAATCTTCTCAGCAGCGGCTTCTAGGTCTCCTCGATCAAGAACGCTGGCACGAAGTGCCAATCCAGCTCCGCCTTTGGAACGGATGGTTTCTGCGACGGCCTCGGCCTTGTCCAATGCGAGATCGAGAAGAACAACGGTAATACCATCTTGAGCCAAGCCTTTGGCGATCGCGGAGCAGAGTACACCCGCACCGCCTGTTACGACTGCTACCCTAGCGTTGCTCCTACTCATGGAACTCGCCTCCTAATCCCTGGATGTGCCGACCCAGATGAGCCTTGAGCGCATCCAAGTGTTCGCTTTCAAGACGCACGATCGCGTTCACTAGTCGTTCGCCAAGAGGACTGTTCAATACCGATCCATAGGCTACGTGGAGAACCTGCCTGCTGTCATGTGTCTCCACCAGGTTGGGTAGCTCTGCATCACCTACGGATTCCAAAGCTGGAATGCGCGCTACGTCTGCAGAGATATGATACGTGGCTTTGTCTTCTGCGAACGCAGCCAGCGAGAACTCAGCTATTGCCCGAAACAGCATTGGATCCTTCCGTGACAAGACATCAAGGACGACAAGGTAGCTCGTTCCCGCTGTCTTGACGTGGCAGTATCCTTCTGTGGCCTTGGCCATCAACGCATACAGACTGAACTTATCCGATCCTGAATGCAAACTGAGTCGATATCCCCCAACAGACCGTGCAATGGCTGCGTGGGCATAGAGGTCCTTCTTGAATTGATCAAGATCCCCCCGCCAGTCAACGCCTTTCTCCATGGCTCCGACAAAACGTGGCGCAAGACTTGCATAGTCGACATCTCGATGGTGAAGTTCTAGTGCCACGAACAGGTGCTCCAACGGTGTTGTTGGGGAGTCCGTCTCATCGACAGAAACCTCATAATCGAATCCATCGGGAAGCAGCTGTGCCAATCCAAAATACATGTCGGCTGCGTGCGTGATGGCACGTCCGTACTTCACAGCGGCCCGATAGAACGCCTCTTCGCCGAAACGCAAAAGCAGATCATCGCTCACTTGAAATGAGCGGTTGAGATATCTCGCGCGCCAATCCTGGGCATCCGGTAGCGCGTCGAATGCTTCCGCGAGCTGCGATTGTGTGAGATTGTCTGTCTCTTGGACATGGTCTCCCGGATCGCACGTGAAGAATGTGAAGCCGGCTTTGGCTGCTTCTTCAGCATCCTTGAGGTCCTTGAGGTGGTCGGCATCAGCTCCGAACCCTAGATCGTACCCTTCGCGGAATACGCCGAACGTGGCGTCAGTAAGAACCTCGGCAAATGATCGACCAGTCCTGTCATTCTCGCGGACCGATTGCTGTGCGAAGATGGGGAATACATTGGTCCCAGCAAGAGATCGAACATGACCTGGCGTTGCCAATCCTAGGCGGTCACCAAATCCGAAACTGGGTCTTCCTTCGGGCAGCCGCTGCGGTGTCAACCACGGAAGCCGGCGAGCCAGTTCTTGCGCGCTCTCCTGTGTCAGTGGACAGACAACGGACTCTCCGTACGTCGTACCAGAGAAGCCTGTAGCAGACCCGTTAACCAGCAGATAGGTTCGATGGGCTAGGTCTTTCACCAGAGAGAAGGCCGCCTCATCAGTATGGGCGGCTTGTCCAATGGCGTGAAAGCCCTCAGGTACGGAGAGCGATGTCATAAGTTTTAGCCTCCAGTTGGCCACTCGCTTTTAAGTCTACCTCCTGCGGCAAGCAACTCATCAGCGTTCGGCTTTGGTAGGGGTTCGAGTACGATGGAATGCTTGTAGGAGATTTCCTGCAACGCATTCCAGACTTGGGTGAATTCGAAGTGTCCGAAACCAGGTACCCAGCGATTGGAGTCAGCTAGATGTACGTGGACGAGCCTGTCCCCTGCGCATGCGATGGCTTCAGGAACCGACACTTCTTCGATGTTGGCGTGGAAGGTATCGAACAAGACTCCTAGATTGCTTGCGCCGATGGCCTCACTGAGAGACACAGCGCTCTGAATGGAATTGAGCAGTCTAGACTCGTACCGATTAAGTGGTTCTAGTGCGATGTTCACTGATGGCCGGGAAGCAGCACATTCAGCGAGCGATTCGCGAAGGAGATCCAAGTTGCCGTCAGCGCCGCGCAATGACCCCACAATGACCACTGCTCCGAATCTCTCAGCAAGCGCCATGTGATCGCAAATCCGTGCAACAGCTCGTCGCCGGATGTCTGGATCACTCGCAGACAGAGAGAGACCTTCCAAGCCTGCGGCTTGTCCAGTCGTAATCGAAAGAAGCCGGAGGCCCCTAGAATCTAGGGCCTCCGCAACTTCCGATACTTCAAGGAGGGTCGGATTTGTGATCGCCAGTTCAACGCCATCGAACCCGGAAGCAGCTACGACATCGAGTGCCTGCTGCCATTCATCCGGACGAAACGGTGAGAACGGCGTTGGGTCCTGCAAGGGAACGATCATTCCTACAGGCCACTTATTCACTAGTTAGAATCCTCGTCGAGGCAGTGCAAGGACGGACTTCCATCCTGGCGTGCCTGGCTCTTTCAGATAGGGTTCCATTTCCTTCTCAGTTCGCAACGTGACCTTCTCAACTGGTGGAACAGTCCCGGCAGGGAATGTTTCCAGAATCTGGTTGGTGGTCAAGGTGAGGTAGCTGAGAATGGCGGCAATCGGACGCTTCGCTTTGGCAGCAGTTGCCAATCCCGGTTTGCCAACGACACCCTCAGGTGTCGATGCCATCTCAATTCCCATCTGGCCTTCACCTTCAGACCATTTGTGCGGTCGACGGTGTGCATCGACTGCGGTATCAAAGTGGCCGCCAGGCAGTAGTGCTTCTCCCTCAGCTTCCTCTGCCAGACTCATATCCACCATACCCTCCGGGAACATGAGCAGCCCGACGGCCGTTTCAGCTTCGTCTGCATGAATGAAGTGTGTTTCGAGCGAGTTTTCCTTATCCGTTGGGTAGAAGAACTCACGAACGCTACGATGCCAGTCAAGCATCTGGAATACGCCAGGAAGCTGATAGCGATACATGAACTCATGCAGTGCCGCCTCAAGCATCCAGAGCTGTCCATGGTTGTTCACGATGATCTGCTTGCGGTAGCCATCGTTCCACAGTCCCAGCATCACGTTGATCAGCGTCTCGCGAACGACCTCTTCCGGCATAATGACGGTTCCCGGCATACCAATATGGTGATACGGATGTCCACCATAGTTGAGCGGGGGCAATGCCACGTTGATCGGATTACCGTCTTTCACAGATTTTCGTCGTACGGCTTCGCAAATCTGCGTCACCATAAACGTATCAAGTCCAGACACCGTGTGTCGACCATGGTTCTCAGTACAACCGATCGGAATGAGAACGATGTCGTTCTTGCGCTTGTTCTGGATGAGCTTGTGGCGCACCGTCGTCTGAATGTACGAATCTGGCTTCCCTAGTTCAGGGAGAGACGGGACCTCGTAATCGGCAAGGATTGCGTCCAGTTCAGCCTCAGTAGCATCCCAGATCTTCTTCTTCATCCGTCCGACATCGCTCTTCTCGAACATGATTGCCGGATTTTCAGTCGTTATCCACATAGACATAGTCAGTCTCCTTGGGTGCTACGGATGGATGATGATCTTGCCGTCGGCACGCTTGGTCGAGAGCGCAATGGCATCAACGGACTGAGCCAATGGGAAGTGCGACGTGATGATCTTTGAGTTGTCAATGGCTCCAGAGCCCATCATGCGGATGACAGACGGGAAGATGCCGTGGCCGGAATGTCCCTGTGCGCCAAACAACGAACCTCGGCGAACCTGGAATGTCTCCAGATACATCGGAACTTTGATGGCCGCGCGACCCACTTGGGCCACCTTGCTATTGATGGCCATGGTCTTCTCCATCTCAGGGATCGTCTTGTCTGGCGCGCCTGCTGCTTCAACGGACAAGTCAGTGCCTTCGCCCTTCGTTAGTTCCATGATGACTTCAGACGGGCTGACTTCGAGAGGATTGAATACGTAATCGGCTCCAACTGCCTTGGCGAGCTCTCGACGTTCTGGCGAGACTTCGAATGAGAAGACTTTGGCTGCGCCGGCTGCCTTGCAGAGCTGGATTCCAGCCAGGCCGATCGGTCCGGCGCCGTAGATGGCGACATAGGCACCAGGTCGGAAGCCGCCAGCGCGCTCAAAGATTGTGTTATAGGCGACGCAGGTCGGCTCAATCGTAGCGGCAACATCCCATGCCTGTTGTTCATTCGAGTAGCGCTCAAAGATCGAGTCAACATTCCAGCAAAGCTTGATCGGTACGACGATATACTCGGTCATGGCACCGTCGATGGTGAATCCGAGCTCTTCCAAGTTTTCGCAGTGGTTTGGATAGCCATCCCGGCAGGGGCGGCAGTAGCCACACCAGACCATTTCTTCGACAGTGACTCGGTCTCCGACCTTGAATCCCTCTGACTCGGGACCAGGCCCAATCTCGGCGATCTCACCGGAGAATTCGTGTCCGAGGATTGAAGGGAATTTCGTCAATCCAGGATAGAGGATGTAGTTGTCATCGTCGGTCTCATAGAAGTGCATATCCGAGCCGCAGACACCGCAAGCGTGAATCTTAATCAGGGCTTCGCCCGGACCCGGCTTGGGCATGGGGACTTCGGTAATTTCGAGAGAGGGGTTTCGCCATACATTGAATCCCTCTACGGCTTTGCCTGTCTTCTTCTCCCAATCCGAAACCTTGTAAGACGGCTTTGGATCCCAATCCGCTTTAAGCAATAGACCCTTCATAGATGACTCCTCCTGGTGCAACAATCGTTGTCGATGCGATGATTATAGTCGCGGTTCGTTGTAATGCAAGCGTTTGCAAAGAACTCGCTAGATGTGATTCCCAACGTACGTGGCGCGTTATTCTTGCAGCCATATGCCCGATCGCATCTGCGTTTAGTAGACATCACAAAATCCTCTATGCAATCTCTGACAGCTTGACAGGGCGATTCTCTTGGAGAGAGAGTTTCGCTGCCAATGCGATTCTGACGGGAGCTTTTCCATCAAAGCCGGAAACAGGCGTCTCTGTTCCGTTTTGGATCGCATCCACGAATGCGCCCAATTCCGCAACAAAGGAATCAGAATATCGCTGGAGGAAGAAGTGCAGCAGTGGCGGGGCGCTATCTCCATTGGCAAGGGAAAGCACTGCAGTGTGCGGCTTCGGGTTGCCAATGACAATCTGTCCCTTCTCGCCAAATACCTCCAACCGTTGGTCGTAACCATAGACAGCTTTGCGTGAGTTATCGATGGTTCCCAATGCTCCATTGGCGAACCGTAGCGTGATGACAGCTGTGTCAATATCGCCTGCTTCGCCGATGGCGGGGTCAACGAGTACGGCTCCGACAGCATAGACCTCTTCGACTTCTGAGTCTGCGATAAATCGAGCCATGTCAAAATCATGGATAGTCATGTCTAGGAACATGCCGCCTGAAACAGCAACATAGCTTGGTGGCGGTGGTTCGGGGTCGCGGCTTGTAATCCTCACGACATGCACGGCCCCCAAAGCACCTTGCGCGATGAGCTTTTTGGCTTCGGCGAAATTGGGGTCAAACCGCCGATTGAATCCAACTTGAAGACATACGCCTGCTTCAGCGACAACGTCAAGCGCACGATCGATGACACCTAGATCGAGTGCGATGGGTTTCTCACAGAAGATGTGTTTACCAGCCCTTGCAGCATCCTCAATGAAGGAAGCGTGCGTATCCGTGCTTGAACAGATAAGAACCGCATCAATACTGCTGTCTGCAAATATGGGGGCAGGATCTGGATAGACATCGGCCACTCCCAGCTTCCTTCCAACGGTTTGAGCATGTTCAAGAGCAACATCTGCAATGGCGGCGATCTCTGCATTGGGAATGTGTTGCTGGATGTTGTCCATGTGGAGCTGCCCAATTCGTCCTGCGCCAATAACTCCGACTCTTATTTTCTTGGTCACGCGAAACTCCCTTCAGATTGCGATGAAACTAGGCCAACGGAATCAAGGGCCTGGCACGCGCTTCGCAATGCCTCTCTAGCTCCCTTTCCCGGTGCGATCTTCTCATACTTGGGATGAAACACTTCAACGGAAACGGGGCCGTCATATCCAATGGCGGCCAGTGCTCGCAGGTAATCGTTCAATGGAAGTTGCCCTTCCCCTGTCAGCACGCGATCTGCATCAGAAATCTCCGAGATAGGTCGATCTCCAACCAGCGCATCTGAGAGGTGGATGAGTCCGATCTCCCCTACACCCATCTGTTGGATATCCTCGCCACTCGTTCCGCTTGCAGCCAAATGAAATGTGTCCAGGACCAAAGGAAGATTGGATGCAACGGTCACTTCTCTCGCCTGGCGGAGCGACGAGAACGCATGATGCGGGAAGCCGATGAACTCATACAGAAGGTCGACACCGTATGACGAGGCGATTGACTTGAGTGTCGCGAGTGTGTCCTGCGCCTCTGCAGGCGAAATGCGCCTGCTTGTTGCTCCGGGAACGACAATGATCTGGCTGATGCCGAATCGTTCTGCCAAGCTACAAACGTCATGAGCTGCCTGCTGAATCTCATCAAGCGACGCCGCGAAGACATTCTCAAGCCCGTTGATTGGCAACCAGCCGATCCCTTCATCTGAAATGGCTGTTCGAGCTTGCTGGTGTCCCTTGGCTGTATCGAATTCCAATAGTCGAGGGGTTCTCGGCTCATAAAACGAGAATCCGGCAGCACGTGCCACATGGATTCCCGTGATTAGGTCAGCACTAGGGATTGTGGCACCGTTGATACCTATCTTGACTGTCATATGGCATCCTCTCTTCCTGTATTCAAACGTTTGCATCTTTGTAGCTTTATTCCGCTTCTGAGTCAACGGGTGTGTCTGTCTAGCGTGGGACGGGAGCCGTCGTGGAGCGAACGACGATCCGTGGGGTTAGCGTTCTTTGCAGTCGCGCTGTCGTCGGATCCTTGATGGTCGCGAGCAGCCAATTCGCTGCGATCTGGCCCATCTCGACGGCTGGCTGGGCGATTGTTGTTAGCTGGATGCGCGGAAGCGCCGCGTAGCTGATATCATCGTATCCGACGAGTGAAAGGTCCTCGGGAATGCTTAAACCGAACCCCTCCGCAACCTCCAGGACGCCAAGTGCTGTTACATCATTGGCTGCAAAAATCGCAGTAGGGCGTTCGGGAATGGCCAACATTTGCTGTGCGGCCTGTCTCCCGGCGGCTTGCGTGAAGCCAGCATAGCACCTCCAATTCGGCAATGTAGCCAAGCCGTTTTCATTGAGCACATTGAGATAGGCTTCCATTCGATCCCGACTTGCCTGTACGTTCTCGGGACCGCCGATGAAGCCAATGCTGCGGTGGCCAAGATCCACAAGGTGTTCTACTGCGAGCCTAGCGCCCGCATGATCATCTGTGATTACGAATGGGGCATCTTGCTGGCCAGAGAGTCTCGACACGAGGATAAATGGGATCCGTGCCAAGGCCAATTCTTTCAGATATGGAGCCTCAATGGTTGTCGAGCACAACAGAAGTCCGTCCACGCGCTTTCGGCGCATGAGTTGGACGTAGTTCAACTCTCGATCGATTCTTCCGTTGGTGTTACAAAGGATCAACCCGACTCCGATTCCGTCGGCGATCTCTCCTACACCTCGAGCGATGTCGGAGAAGAACGGATTGGTAATATCGGGAACAAGCAGGCCAATGGCTCCAGACGATCCCTTGACGAGAGCGCGGGCCAGCTCGTTCCGTTGATATCCCAGCCGTTCAGCGACTTGGAGTATGGCATGCTTGGTCTTTGCATTGACCAGAGAGCTGTCACTCAATGCGCGTGACACAGTGGATGCAGAGATCCCTAATTCCTTCGCAATATCCTTGATCGTCACCATATCGCTAACCTTGCAGTTTTGCCTCCACTTCCTCAAGCGTTCGATTAAATGGGCCTTCCTTCTCCAGCTTCAAACTTGTTACCGCAGCCGCATACTTGACTGCTTCTCCAGGCTCCATTGAGAGTCGCTTGGTGCAGTACGTGGTGAAGCATGTGTCACCGCGTCCCGTGCGTCCTAGAACTTTGCTTGGTGTGAAGGCGCCTTCGTAGAATTCTCCGTCCACATAAACGAGAACACCGTGCTTGTGCGTCAGAAGAACCTCTTTGGGGCCGAGTGCTGCGAGTGCCTTTGCAGCCTCACGTAGGTCCGTGTGGCCTGTAAGTACCTCAGCTTCGGTATCATCGGCCTTGAGATAGGTCACGTACTTCAGTCCTTCTGCCTTTTCCGGCCAATCATGGAAGACAATGTCCTCTCCTTCGGCGAAACGTACGAACCCCTGTGCATCGAGACCAACAGGGCCGCGCTCGGCGATGACCTTTAGTGTGGGAATGTCGACTTCTCCCGCACAGATTGGGATGACCAAGTGAAGCTTCGCATCAAGATCGGGCAGCTCTTCCACAGTGAACGCTCCAGCAAACCCCAGACTCTTGCAGATCCGTTTGTCCGGATCTACAGACAGAAAGATGTTCTCCATCCCAGCCGATTCAGGGCCCTCAGTTACATGTACCTCAATCCCTGCATCGCGGATCTCATCCAATCGCCAGAAATCGTCCTTGTGCAGTCTGGTGACCACGGCTACGCGATATCCCTGACGCGACAAGTTCAATCCACCAAAATATACGGCTCCACCATGAGCGGGCTTGCTCTCTCCATTAAATGCCACAATCTTGTCAACTGCGAAATGCCCGTACAGGCAAACGTCGAATGGTTGTTTTGTCATAAATTGCTCCCTCGTTTAGATTCCTTTAAACCGCTTGTTGAGAAATGCTTCGATATCACTCGTAACGTAGTCTGCAGCTTGCTGAAGTTTCTCAGGTGCTTCAGCCATCGCAACCCCTGTCCCTGCGGTTTGAAGCATCTCAAGATCGTTCATGTTGTCCCCAAAGGCAATGACCGAGTCGGGGGTCCGACCTAGGGACTCGCACAGGAAATCGAGTGCAGTTCCTTTGTTCGTGTCAGGAGCCAGAAACTCAATCATGTCATGCTCAGAGAAGAAGCAGGAAACGGCTGGTGCTATGTCCTTCAGTCGCTGCTGCACATGCTCCAACTCATGCCGCGGACCGATGCTGAACATCTTGACTGGGTCTGTTGCGAACTCACGGAGTACGTCACCCAAGGTGGGGCTGTACCTGTAGTTCAATCCATCTTTCAGCATGAGGTGATCCGTTGGCTTCCATGGATGATCGGTATGGAAGAAGTCATCAGCCGGATTCAGGTAAAGATGATTCGCTGCTGAAGTTGCTTCTAGATGCTTAAGGATCGTTCTTGCGGTCTTAAGTGGCAATGGCTGAACAGACAGCGGTTTGCCCTCAGGTGTGATGACGACGGCTCCGTTGAATGTGATCAGGGGCAATGTCAACTCCAGCTCAACGATGAAATCCTTGACTGCGGCGAACGGCCTTCCTGTAGCCAATGTCATCTCAATCCCGGATTGGCGCAACGTGAGCAGCATCGTTCGCAGACTCTGAGGAATCTGATGCTCGGCATTGAGCAAGGTTCCATCGAGATCAAAGACGAGAAGCTCGCGATCCTGCGCTCGAAATGGGGTCATCATCCAATCACCTGAGTTCAATAGCCAGTTTTGGGAACGTTTGCAATCTCGCTTCGTAGTATATCGAATCTCATCACCATGAGAGGTTTCTGAAGCTGAGAGCGAACACGAAGGCCGAGCGTAGTTGCCGCCCGGCCTTCATAGAGTCTTCTAATCTAGTCGTTGCTGTACGTTCCCGTTCGAGGATCGTACGACGTATCAATGTCGAGCCCTAGATCTTCGTAGGCTACAACTACAGCAATAGCCGGCTTTCCATCTGCATGACAAGAGAACAAGCCATACGGGAAGTCTGGGCCGAGATTGACATTCGTGACTTCCACGCCGTCTGTATCCTCAACACCCTCGATAGTGAAGGATTTGACGAAGGCATGGGGCGGGAGACGATCATAGACCATGAACATGCTATTACCCTGGCTCGAGGCAATGATGTATCCGGCGTCAGGTGCATAATAGATCGTTACACCTTCTGCATCGTTGTCATAGTCGTTTTCGCCAACCTTCGCGATGTGGGTTCCCTCAATCGAGCCATCTGGCTCCGCGTCATAGCGCCAGAGACCTGTGCTCTCCTCAGCGATGTAGACGTAGCCAAGCTCGTCATCAGCGACAGCGCCTTCGCACTTCTTGTGGGGCCATTCACGCACGAATACTGGCGTAATCTGCCCTTCTCCGTTGTCAACCAGTTCGTACTGCTTGACGCCCTGGCTTTTGGCTGTTGCGAAGTAGAAGATCTTCCCAGTGACACGGCTTTTGTACAGGCACATGCCATAGTTGGCATGGTCCATAGCAAGTCCATCGTCAACACGTGTGACCATCCGCGTTTCCGGATCTATGGCAAAAATGCGCACTCCCTTGCCCTGGCTCGAACCACGTTGGTTAACGGCAACAATGTCGACGACTTCATCGCCGAGCTGGAATCCATAGCGAAGGTCGACATTGCCTGGCTGCTCCGACCCTGTTGGGGAATGGTAGAAAGGCAGCACTTGCAGCGGCGTTCCTTCGAGATCATAGACGATGAGGTTATCTGCCGCTTTGTCGGCGGCGATGATCGTACTCAAGGTCGGATCTGTCGGGTGAATCCAAATACACATGTCATCTGTGTCATCAATCTCGTCATAGACAAGATCGAATCTTCGGGTAATTATTTCCGGATCTCCAGCAATGGCGATAGACCCCGCGATCATTGCGACAGCAAGCAGGAGGCAGAGGACCGTCCATTTCTTGTTTTGAAAGCTTTGCATTACCTGTCCTTTCGGCCGGCAACTAAATGGACGGCCTTTCTATTTGTTCTCGTGAGCATTCTGGGCATTATGCCCATTCATACTTAGAGAATGATGGGGAGGCTGTGCGCAGTGCCCGCGCAGCCTCCCCGGTGATCCATGCCACTAGGTTGGTGCAATTACCTAGTCACGGAGGATAAATACGTTGCCCACGAGCTCTTCGCTGGCAGCTTCTTCACCAGCAATGACGACGAGTTGTCCGTCGAGCACGGCAAAGGCTGCTTCTGCTACTCGCATCAGACCGCGGCCTGGAACCAACGTAACTTCCATTGTGAACAGATCGAATGTAAAGATCTGGTTTCCGCCAGATCCGTCACCTGTGCCGATGTACATAAGATCGCCGATTGCGACCATTCGGATTTTTTCCCAACCGATGGCAAAGTCTTCAATGTGGGTCCACGTATTCGTCTGCGTGTCGTAGATATTGCACATCAACGCAGGCTCATCCTTGTATTCTCCGCCAACCACGAGAATCTTGGAACCAACGGCGCCAACACCTTGATCTTCGCGCTGATAGGGATCGATGCTTGCGCCTGTTGTCCATTCGCCGGTAACAACATCGTAAATCTCAGTTTCCAAAACGTAGTTTGGCCACTCGTTGTCGATGTCCTCGTCTTCACCAGTGATCAGATAGATCTTTGATCCGACCATTGTCGGTCCAGGGGAATCTCCGTGACCACTGAGCATTGCGCCAGGCAGTTCTTCCCATACGGGGGTCGGGTTGACATTCGTGTCCCACTTGAACCCGCCGCCTTCATAGATCATGTCCTCTTCAATATGGACACCACCCATCATGTAGATAACGCCTTCGTAGACACCGTAGTTGGCGCCTGCGCTGTTGGGCGCGCCAGGACCAATTTCCGTCCAGGTATTTGCTGCAGCGTCATACATCTCGACGGGTGCCGGGCCATCTCCGTCCCATTCGCCACCGAGTACGTAGATAACGCCGTCTACAGTGACTGCCGCATGATTGCCTCTGGCAACATTAAGCGGAGCAAGTTCTTCCCATCCTGCGACGGTAGCGACACTGGCGATCAGTACGATACCGAGCATAAGACATAGCAATTTCCTCACGTCTACCTCCTTGATTCTTCGAGCTTGTGCTTCACTGCTACTTGCAGCCGTGAAGATCAAGCGTTTCAGCATGGCGGTGTACGAACAGTCAAGTGAGGAATTGAGCCTAAGCTCGTGCGAGATCGTAGATAGTGAAGACGCGATAGGTAACGCGATCCGCAGGTTCTTGGTTCACATTTCTTCAGCAAGACGCTTTCCAGCACACATGCCTCCTGACGAACAGGTTGCGCTAACAACGAACCGTAACCGCTATGCTGCAACTTGCAACACGCGTTGCACACCAATATAGGGATTCTTCTCCTCTCTGTCAATAGACGGATTCTTCCAAAGCGGCTCTGTGGTAGATCTCATCTAAATATCAGTGCGATGGACGCTGATTGCGCCGGACGACAACAACTGTTGCAGAGGAGTGCGGCGTGCGCGGGGACCGGGCTGAGAGAACTGTGAGTTGCCAAGGTTACGCAGCGCAAGATGCATGTCCTTCAGCTAGGTGCGATATCGATTGATCCCAGTTGAGACATCGCGGATGGCAATGCCGTCCGGTGAAACCCGAACGAGCGAGAACCCGATGGGCTCATAATCATGATTCCAATTGGAAGACTGGAGAACATGTACCTGTGAAGAGCCAACAGTGTAATGCCATGTGGCACGATGGAGGTGACCGAAGAAGGCGGCGATCGACGGCCCTGAGGCAAGGGCATCGTTCATGAACTTCGAATCGCACTCTCCCATGTAGGGCAGATAGCGACGATTGGCTTCTGCAAGATATTCGTGGGCGTTGAATCCTTCTGGCTGCGGGGGACAGTGCCCCAGGAGAATCGTCGGGCCCGAAGAAGCTGCCAATTGATGGGAAATCCAGCTGGGCTGACCCGGCGGATAGATATCTTCAGAGCTCAGTTGGCCCGCATGTTCATTGGCAATACCGGCATTGCAGATGGCGAGGAAGGTGACGCCGCCATGCTCAAATCGGTAATAGTCGGATGCTTGATCTCCTGCGCCGAAGTCCTCGGGAAACAGCTCTCTAAGGCGCTGCCGCTTTGGCCCCCAATCGTGATTGCCGGCCAGGGCATGGACGGGACAAGGGGCCTCTGAGAGGACGGGGACGGCAGTATCCAACCCGATGTCTCCAAGCAGAACGAGAAAGGATGGTTGTTCGGACGCTTCCATATTGGCGATTGCATCAAAGCAAAGCTTTAGGCGGTCACTACCGTCTCCGAGATGTTCTAATCCCCGACTGTGCCGAGCCGAGGACGGTGTTTCATCACAATGGGGATCCGCGATGATCGCAAACGTGAATGCCTGCACATGCGTAGCGAATCCTTCAGCGTAGCCTAGTGTTTTTTCCCAGGGGCGAATTTCAGAGATCCCCTTCACAGGTCTACTCATCAAGCCGTTCCTTGACTAGGCAGTGGCCGGATTCGAAGGCTGCTCCACAGGCCGAGGAGAGAGACAACGGAGACCAGGGCAAATGTTACTGTGTAGCCAATCCCATCGATCAACGTGCCTGCCAATACTGGCAGGAAGCTGACAATTCCAAGCATCGAATTCAGTGTTCCCCACCGGATGGGTCGCTCGTCTTCAGCAACGATATCGAGGAAAACGCTTCTCTTGCCAATATGTTTGCCACTATCGCGAATGCCCATCATGACAAAGACGATCGCGAACGCCCACCCATTGCCGGGGGCGCCATGCTGGCCAAATGCAGCGAACAGGACAGCTAGCCCTGGAACCAGTAGGGAGGCCGCGGATGACAATTGGAGTGTCCGTCGGTTATCAATCCATCGGGTGAGTAGATCCCAGAGCACATTGGAGATGATCTTGGAGAACACGAGAACGGATAGATAGATTCCGGCGTAGTAGATAGGGACACCGAGCACTTCGGTCGCGAAGATGATGTAGAACGGATCGATCAGCCGGCGAGCTGCATCTGTCAGCACAAGCGTGATGACTAGGCGACGATAGTCGGTATCCCCTCTGAGAAGCGCGGGGATTGCACGCAACGTGGCTTGGATGGATGCCTTGCCCTCTTGAACCGGGCTATCGTGTTCCCGAATGCGCCGAAACATACCAATCGAGAGAACGTAGAAGACGATCGATAGGAGAATGAGCCAAGCATATCGCTGGACCGGAGGGCCGGAACCAGTTGATTTGAGAATGAATTGCACCACGAATCCAGCTCCAAAACCAAACACGCCGGCGACCAGATTTGAGCGCGCGAAGAAGGAGCCTCGCATGGTTGCGGGAATGGCTCTGCCGATGACATCGAAGCGGGGAACGGATCCAGTGCCGTGACCAAGATAGGAAAGAGCGAAGACTGAGAAGAACATGGGGAGAAGCCACTTCGATGTTGGGAACAGCAGAATCAAAATGGCTAGGATGAGATAACCCAAACAGCGGCTACCTTCACCAATGACATACACAAAGCCGCGCCGAGCTTGATGCTGCAGGTGTCCACCCACAAAGACCTGCGGGAGGAACCAGCCGGCATAGCGGATCGTAGACAGCAATCCGACAAGAAGATTGGATGCGCCGAGCTGGCGAACAAATAGTGAAAACACAATGGTCGGGTCAGCCAGTGTCTTGCCCACTTCGCTGAAGGTGCGGTTGAGAATGCCGAAGAAGATGTTTCGACGTTGCTCTGAACTGCTACTCATCTTCATGATAGGGATGGATGAGTCCTACGCTGTGCAGCAACTCTTGGGCAGATCGTATCTGCTCGTGTGTTGTGTATCCGCGGATCTCAAACGTGCGAATTGCATCTTCAGGCACAAACGAGGCAATCAACTCCCAATCGACAGTGCCCAGTCCGGGGGCAATGTGATCTTTCTCTCCGTCGTTGTCATGAATGTGAATGCCGATCATCCGGTCTGAGAATCGTTCCAACCACTCTTGCTGGGAATAGAATCCAAATTCCCTTAGCTTTTCGGAATGTCCCACATCATGCCAATACTCGACTGTACCTGGACGAAGTGTCAGCAGTTCATCCAGCTCATGAGGAAGCGGGACTTCGTAATAGTGGTCCCTATTCTCCAACCCCAGGCGAACACCTAGCCGTTCAGCGTCATCGACGAGTTCAAGCAAACTCCGGCGAAGCGCGTCCATGTAGGGAGGGGCTGCTTGCCGCCTCTCTTGTTCAAAACGCTCTCCCAATTCCACAAACTCATTGGATTGGGACTGCCCGTCCAAATAGAGGGTCCGCATTCTTTGCTCAAGGTCTTTCCCAACAGGTACCTCGCCGGAGTGGATGACGATCGCCGTCGCACCCAGCTGGTGTGCCAACTGGATCGAGCCTCGCGTGTATTCAACGGCCTGGGAGCGCAGGGATTCATCCAACGATGTCATGAAGTAGCCGCGGGACATGCGCTCCAGCCTTGGGAATTCACAGGGACAGGGTTCGTGCACGCTCATCACATGAAGCTGCTTTGGATCGACGCTTGAGAGCATTTCAGGCGTGATCGCGTGATTGAGCTCTTGATGTGAGAAGCCGAATTTTCGCGAAGCAGAAAAGAACTCTGCGAACGGTTCCTTCTGAGAGAGTGCCCACATCGTGGAGAGTGCAGCGTGCCACATCGGACTTTCTTCAGATCTTGGCGTCATATCGTTTGCAGCCCCTAGAAAATATCGAGCAACTCAGTCAATGACTGAATGGTGTAGTCAGGTGTTGGGAAGTCGCCGGCGGGTTTGATTTCCTCCACAAGCTCGTCATCGATCAGGATTGAGAGTGCGAATCCCGCTGCCTTTGCCCCGACGATGTCACGGCTCGGACGATCCCCGACGTACGCGCAGCGAGCCGGATCAACTTCCATCTCCTTGGTAGCCAACTCGAAAATCGTTGTACCCGGTTTTCGGTGCCCGCATGATGAGGACAGAATGACAACTGGGAAATAGGATTCCAAACCATACTCGACCAAGGCCATGGGCACGGCATCCCTGCTCGTTGTATTGCTAATGATACCGAGTTGGTACCCACGCTTCTGCAGTGCGTCGACGACTGGAAGGGATTCCGGACGCGCCAGACGCCGACCGTTCGAGGCTCGCCAAAGGTGCTCCAATTGAACACCCATTCTTGACATGTCCTCTGAATCGCCTTCAGGCCACATCCACTTCGACCATAGCTCCTCTTCGGGAGCTTCTCGGTGGGTCGTCGTCGACCAGGTCTTGTACTCGCGTGCTCTGCTCTTGAGAAGCGCGTGCAACTCTTCCGGATCTCCAGAATAGGGAAGCACACGTTTGAGTTCATCCAACGCCTCTGCCCTCATCTCTGCATCCGGCACTCTGTAGCGCAGAGTCCCCCCCATGTCGAAGAGAACTGCATCCACGTGTTCGTTCATTGACAAGCTCCTCTCGTCTATCCGGTAAGGTCAGGGAGTGCGAACGGAATCCGAACGCCCT
>Ga0233437_1002294_pt1 | contig 29686 bp, 21 predicted proteins | sample SI_122_August201_FD_182714 | JGI IMG/M metagenome (GOLD analysis project Ga0233437, IMG submission 182714) | Seawater microbial communities from Saanich Inlet, British Columbia, Canada - SI_122_August2016_200_MG | ecosystem: Environmental > Aquatic > Marine > Inlet | place: Canada: British... | reverse complement strand
CGGTAATTTGCTAAATGTCGGAAATGCCAACATTGGCATTTCCGACATTTAGCTGGATATAAAAAAAACTCGATATCAGTCCTTGGCAATTAACTGATCGTAAAAAGTCCGATTTTGCCTATTTTTGTGGCGTAAGCTACTTAAATAATTGATCCTGCTTTTCCTAATTTTAACTTTTTACAGGATCATCAATATTCGAGGGGGGGGGGTGTATATATATTATACACTTTAATATGGAAACATGACCGGCCATGACGCCATAGGCTCATATAATTGAACGACAATGTTTATTCAGAAAAAACCCGGCCTACCACATATATGGGTGCTCAAATTTTGTCTGGACTGAGTCCTTAAAATACCATTCCACCCTGAAATGAGGTAGTAAAAAAAGGTTTATAAATAGACACATTAAACACCTTTTTACTATTCCAAAATCCATTCCAGTTAAGGATATTTTCTATCTAAAATTATTAAGGATACAAATGATACCTTTTACAATTTCAGATCCGGAAAAATCTTAAATTGGACAATTAGCATAGACCACGCAATTTTTGAAATTTGTTATAAAAATTTTATTGTTGTTTGGAATAATATAGAAACGGCACTTACTGCATATGGTTGTTTGCAAAATTTTAATTCAGGCTGAAATTATACGTTATAAAGCTCGCCCGGCGGCTGAAGCAGACCTCCTTCATAATACTGGATCTCAATGCTTCTTCAAAGGGATGTAAATAATTTGCTTGATTACCTTTATGACTAATAATAATTTTTTTCTACGTATTATAACTTATTCTGATCACCTTTGGATTTTGAAATTTTTTCAAGCACGCTTTTATTTCAGGGATAGTGTTATATTTGTTTCGTTTTGTGTATTAGACCTTTTAAATATAGTTCGATATTTTCAGGATCTAAATATTCATTAATTACTGATTTGTTTAAATTATCCACTTCCATTTTAAAATTTTCAATAAATATTTGATTGCCAGTGGCAAATCCGGCTAGACCGCCAGACCCGCTGTTTATGGAAAAATCAATTTGTTTGCCCATAAAGGTAAGTTTGAAATCTTTATTTTTAGGATCTGCAGGCATTTTTAATGTGTATAAAAAACTGGTTTGTTTTTCAGTCAAAAACAATTTAAAATTTTCGAATTTTTTAAGGTGCAATATGACATTTTCTATGTGTTTAATTCTCCAAGCCTTTTCTTTCTGACTATCAATGTTTAATAGATATTTCTCTATATTTTCTATGAAGATGTATTCTTCTACAGGATGATAAATCAGGTTTGCAAGCATATTGAGTTTTCTTTCTCGCCCAATTGCTTCTATTAAATTAGAGTGCAATGGATGGGGATTGGGCATGTTGCGGCAAGAATAAGTCCTGTGTCCCTCAGGGCGCAAACAGGATGTAGGGCGATTATTCATGATAACGTGACGACCTGGAATACGCTCAATTGCCAAAAACATCAATTCAATTATAAAAATATCACGTAGGGGTAACATTGCCGAAGACATTTGATTTTTTTTGATGCTTCGATAAAAAATGGAATTTCATCATCAGATAAATTAGGTCGATTAAATGTACTGAGTAATTTATCAGTCTGGTTAAGATTTAAATTAAGGGCAATGGCAAAAGAAATCAGTTTTGCACTTGATACCCTTGTTGTTTCTCCCTTCTCAAGCACCTTTATGTATGCGTTCGATAATCCCGAAATAGCTGCAACTTGATTTCTCGGCATTTGATTTCGTTTCAGAATCCTTTGTATATACTCGCCTTTTAAGTTTGAGGTCATCATCATGTTTCCCTTAATTCGTCGGTTTAGAAATCATATTTTTAAATTGTCATCGTTTTAATTCTATTCTGAATCTTGACAGGTTAAGGTTGAATAAATAGTAAAACAGTCGCTTGGCTATTTTCTAAATTATATATTCACAAGGGTCAAGTTCGGATTAAGTCAGTTTGCATTTTTTGGCCGCTCAAATAATTTTACCCTTTACAATTCTCTCATTTTAAGTTGCTTCTAAATATCTCATAAATTAAAGGTTATAGTGTGCCGCTTAAATTGATATCAAATTTTTAAAAGAGAATACCATAATCATATAAGAATTTAAACAAAAATTTCTATCCGTATTAAAATTAATTTTAAACTGATATTTAAGTTTCTGTTTTTACATATCAAAAAAACTTTTAAGTGCTATTAAAATTTTTTTCAATAGGAATTAAAAAAACTATTGACGCCTTCAATTATTTACTGTAGTTGTATATTATGGTGCTCGATATTATGAGTGGATGGTCGACATGATTCTATAATTTTTTTATTCCGATTGCTTTATTTAATTAACCGCCAAATTCGATTTTTTTTAAATGTAAGGATACTATATGAAACATTCAAATACAGCTCATCGTTTAAATAATTTGCCATTTTATTTATATCCGACGATTGATAAGGCTACATCAACAGCTCGCCAGAGGGGATTAAATATTATTGATCTCAGTCTAGGAGAACCTGGCTTTAGGACACCAAAAAATATCTCTGATGTTTTAAAAGATGCGTGCGTAAAACCCGAAATGCAATGTTACGGTAACATCCAGGGCTATCCAGCACTCCGAGAATCCATTTCTAAATGGTATTTCAAGCGCTTCGGCGTAAAACTGAATAGTGAAGAAGAGGTCGTTACCTTTATTGGTTCTAAAGAAGGGATTGCACTTCTTCCACTTGCTTATATAAACCCAGGAGACATAGTGCTTATTCCAGATCCAGGGTATCCAACATACCGATATGCTGCCGCATTTGCAGGTGCAAAATTAGAGACCTTTCCTATACGACCGGAAAATAACTATGAGCCTGATTTTAATGAGATTCCAGAATCTGTTGCAGAGAAAGCAAAAATTATTTATCTAAATTATCCAAACAACCCAACAGGTGCAACGGTTGATAAGACCTTCTTTGAAAAGGTTGTTGCTTTCGCAAAAAAACATAATATCCTTGTCAGTCACGATGCGGCATATACGGAATTAACCTATGACGGTTATAAGGCTCCAAGTTTTTTAGAGGCATCAGGAGCCAAAGATGTTGGGGTTGAATTCCACACCCTATCTAAAACCTTCTCGATGACAGGTTGGCGAATTGGATTCGGAGTTGGAAACAAAAAAATTATTAAAGCCTTGTTAGAAGCTAAAAGGGTAATTTCAACAGGACATTTTCCAGCCATTGAAATGGCAGGCTGTGAAGCTTTAAACCATAAATCAATTGATCTTGAGCATAACAATCAAATACTTAAAGCACGAAGAGATTTAACTATTCAAGAACTTCACAAATTAGACATTGCTATTGATCCACCTAAAGGAGCTTTTTTCGTATGGTTTCCCATACCGAAAGGCGAAAGCTCCCTTGATTTCACAACCCGTCTTATCCTTGAAACAGGCGTGGTGACTTTTCCGGGAATCGGATATGGCGAAAATGGTGAAGGATATATTAGAATATCCTTCACACAGGATCTTCCCCTGCTGGCGGAAGCATTTAAACGAATTAAAAAATATTTTAATAATTTTGAACATAAGCACATTTGTTCAGGAAATGTTGGAAACAAACAAGATGGCGTATTAAAGTTGAGGTCTTAAATAAGAAGAAAAATTAAAACTCTTCATTACAAAAGGAGGCCTTAAATGAAAATTAACTCTAAAGACAAGGAGAAGGTTATGAAAATTTTTTTTAATGACGGTTTGAAAACCTCAAAAAGGCAATTATTTAATACAGCGTTTGGGATAATTACATGCCTTGCTATCATTAGCATTTTATCTATTTTTGTTAAACCCGTTTTTGCTGAATCCGTGAAAAGGGGTGGGACTCTTGTTGCCTCAATGACAGGCACACCTGAATTTGTTGATCCACATACTGCAATCTCCATTGAGGATGTTACATTGACACGAGCAATATACGATAGTTTGGTATATACGGATCACACACTGACTCCTCAACCAGAGTTGGCTGAGAAATGGGATTCTTCTGATGCAACTGTTTGGACTTTTTATCTTCGTAAAGGTGTTCTTTTCCACCATGGTCGCGAGATGGATGCAGATGATGTAGTTTGGAGCTACAACCGTATCTTGGATCCAAAAATCGCTTCTCCTGCAAGAAAAACATTTTCCATGATCGAGTCCGTAAAAAAAATAGACAAATATACGGTCCAGATAACTCTTAACAGACCTTTCTCAGAATTTCCGAATCTTATAGGTGGGGTTTTCCAAGGCCGAATTGGTCCACGGGATGTCACCGATCTAAATAAAAAGCCAATTGGAACCGGTCCCTTTAAATTGGTTGAATTTGTTCCAGGAGAGCACGCTACTCTAGCGCGTAATGAGAATTATTGGAAAAATGGTCAGCCCTACTTGGATAAAGTTCGATTTGTATACTTTCCAGAGATGACTTCACACATTTCTGGTATATCAAGGGGGAAAATTGATGTAGTTTGGTCTCCAAGTGCTGATGTATTACCAGTCCTCAAATCAAATAAGGACATAACTGTTCGTTCGATAGCTACAAGCGCCTATCAACCTTTTATCATGAGAACGGATGTTGCCCCTTTCAACGATAAGAGAGTTCGTCAGGCTTTTAAGTACATTGTTGACAGAGAGGCTATGAACGATATCGTCAATGGGGGCTATGGAATTGTCGGCAATGATCACCCAGTACCTCCAAGCAGCGCCATGTATATGAAGCAAACTCCCCGTTCCCAAAATATTGAAAAAGCAAAAGCCCTACTTTCAGAAGCAGGATTCAAGGATGGGATGGATATCGAATTGCTAACTTGGACAGGTCGGGCAGGGTTGGTGGATGCAGGGCTTGCATTTCAGGATATGGCGTCCAAAGCAAATGTGAGGGTTAAAATTAAAACAGCGACACAAGACCAGTTCTTTACCAAATATTTTCTTAAACATAATTTTTATGTTAGCAACTGGAACTCACGAACAACTCTTTATGAATTATTTTCTTTTCCTTATTATTCTGAGGCAAAATGGAATGAGACCCATTGGAAAAATAAAGAATTTGATGATCTGCTCCATACCATTGGTTCGGAAACTGATAAAGAAAAACAAAAAGAGCTATGGGCGAAAGTGCAAGAATTATTTATAAGTGAGGGTCCGATAATTGTGGCATATCACAAGCCTTTTATTGTAGCTCATCGAAAAAATGTTAAAGGTTACCAATTGCATCCGACGGCTTTATTAGATTTTCGAACTACCTGGCTTGATTAAAAACTTTTAAGCCAAGGTATGGCCTACCTTTACTTATCAAATTGTATTTAAAAGGATTAGATGATAATGTTAATACCAAAATCAAGGGAAAGTCCAGATTCAAAATTGAAAGTTTTTAGAACAAAATAGTGAACATGTTTTTCATCCCAATGTTAAAATGCACATGAAAATCTCATTAAAATTTTAGCTTAATAAACACGCTAATTTGAAGTCCAGTATTTAAAGGGAATTATGTTTAATTTTATTCTTCGTAGATTATTATTAATAATCGTAACACTGTGGGCCGTATCACTCATCATTTTTTGTATTACGATTGTTTTACCAGGTGATGCTGCAGTAATGACATTAGGAATGGAAGCTACAGCTGAGGACCTCGAAACACTTCGCCACCGACTGGGAATTGATCGGCCAAAGATTATTCAATACATTGATTGGGTAGGTGGAGTTCTAAAAGGTGACTTAGGCATGTCAATAAGATATCAGAAACCGATTGCTCCATTATTAGCAATGAGAGTGAGTAATTCATTATGGTTGACGGGTGTAGGCCTCTTGATTTCCATACCCATTGGTTTGCTGTTCGGTATTATAGGGGGCCTTAAACCAGGTCGACTTATTGATCATATATTATCAGGAGCTAGCCTATACTTTACTGCAATGCCTGAGTTTGTGACTGGTGCGGTACTAATAACACTTTTTAGCACTAAGCTTGGTTGGTTCCCGCCGTTCAGCGAAGTCGAGCCTGGGATGCCCCTGCTTGATCGCCTCTATAACCTTTTTCTTCCCGCAGTAACATTGAGTCTGGTGATTGTAGCTTATACATTACGAATGATGCGGGCTAGCCTTATTGAAGTCATGCAGAGTATGTACATCCGTGCTGCAAAACTCAAGGGGTTACCATGGCCAACATTATTGTTTCGACATGCATTGCCACCTGCTCTCGGACCAACCATAACAGTTATTGCATTATCAATCGGTTGGATGATTGGAGGGCTGGTTATTGTTGAAAGTATGTTCGGGTATCCAGGATTAGGCCGTCTACTAATCTATGCGATTGATAATCGTGATATTCCACTCATTCAGGCGATCAGTTTAATCGTTGCATGTGCATACGCATTCGCCAATCTGTTTGCCGATATAGCATGTAAATTGATTGACTCAAGGATTAAAGATTGATGAAAATAATTCAAAATATTAAAATATTAAGTTTCAAATTAGCTTCATGGGTGAAAAACCGAAATCGTGCGACTCAAATCGCTTTTTTTATACTTATCGGTTACTTGATAATGGCAATATTTGGTGAAGCAATAGCACCCTATTCGCCTTTAGAATTCGATTTGAAATCAAAACTACTATCGCCATCTTTGAATCACCCGTTTGGTACCGATCAATTTGGTCGTGATATTTTTAGCAGGGTTATAGTTGGTGCCCGATCGGTAATTTTTATATCTTCTGCCTGCACTCTTGTTAGTGTGAGTATCGGTGCTTTTATTGGAATGTTCTCAGCTTACTTTGGGGGGAAAGTTGATGAATTCACAATGCGTTGTATGGACATAATCATGGCATTTCCCTCCCTTCTCCTTGCACTATTGGTTATGTCCACTCTCGGCCCTTCAAAACTAAATTTAATCATCTCTCTTACCTTTGTGTGGGCACCAAAAACTTCCAGAATAGCACGAAGCGGAATACAAAGTATTCGTAACGCCGGATTTGTTGAAGTTGCGCGTCTGCGTGGTCAAAAAACTCACAGTATACTTTACAAAGAATTACTTCCAAATATACGAGGAATCTTATCTGTTGAATTCTGTATTCGATTTGCTTATAGCGTTCTTCTAATCTCTTCACTTGGGTTTCTTGGTATGGGGGTTCAACCCCCCACGCCAGATTGGGGTTTGATGGTGCGGGAAGCACGTGATTTTATATCCTTTGCTCCTTGGCTAGCGTTGTTTCCTGCAATAACTATTGGAATTTTAATAGTCTCACTTAACATTTTGTCCGATGGCCTATGGCGTGATGGCAAAAGCTTTGACGCAATAGGACTAAAATAATATTATTATAATATTAATTTTTGCGAGGAAATAATATAATTTATGTTACTCAAAATAGACAATTTATCCATAAAATATCATACTCCATCTGGCATAGTAGACGCAGTAAGAAATGTTTCTTTATCAGTTGAAACAGGAAAAACTTTAGCAATAGCTGGTGAATCTGGTTGTGGTAAAAGTACATTAGCTTACGCACTAATGGGGCATTTGGCAACAAACGGCCAATTGGTTTCTGGTGGAATTCATTTCCATGGTAAAGATATATTTAACTTATCTAAGTTAGAATTAACAAAATTACGTGGTAAGCGTATCTCAATGGTACATCAAAATCCATTATCAACATTAAATCCCATTCTTAAAATAGGCACTCAAATTGCTGAAGTAATACATTATCACGGAGGACTTTCCGCACGAGAATCCAGAGAACAGGCTATTGAATATCTTGAATTAGTTAATATGCCTGACCCTGGGCAGGTTTTCAAACGATACCCTCATGAACTCAGTGGCGGCCAATGCCAACGAGTGTCGATCGCAATGGCCTTGTGTATGAACCCTGATTTAATCATAATGGATGAGCCGACTACCGCTTTGGACGTTACAACAGAAGTGGTGGTTTTAGATCTATTGGAAGATCTTAAAAAAAAAATCAATGCTGGTATTATTTATATAAGCCACGATATGGGGGTCATTGCTCGTGTATCTGATAATGTTGCTGTAATGTATGCAGGAGAAATCATTGAAGAAGCACAAACAAAAAAATTATTCAAAAATCCAATGCACCCATACACCCGCCGTCTCATGGGATGTGTTATCAAACCGGGACTTACAAAAAAAATAGGTGAATTGACACCCATACCTGGAGCAATGCCAAAACTTATTTCATTATCTAAAGGCTGCAATTTTGCCGACCGATGCGATTTCACTTCATCCATTTGTAATGACACGCATCCAAAACTTGAACAGACTTCTGAGAATCATATGGCGCGGTGCTTAAAATGGAAATCCTTATTTGAAACAAATGCACCCGGCCTTCCATCGAAAATATCAAAATCTACCGTTACTAAAGAAAATGGCGATAATAAAACCATTTTGAATGTTAAGGCTTTATATAAAAGTTTTAAGAGTAGAGAAGGTGGTCGATGGTGGTCCCAAAACAAAAAAGTTCAAGCGGTTGTAGATGTAAGCCTGAAAATTCCAAGTAATCATATTCTTGGACTTGTTGGGGAGAGTGGGTCAGGAAAAACGACATTGTTAAGGAGTATTATTGGGTTAGAGAATGTTAATCAGGGCGAAATACTTCTCGGTGAAGATGACATAAGCATGCCTCTCAATCATCGATCGAAAAGTGTCCTCGATAGAACTCAGGTTGTTTTCCAGGATCCTGAATCTACTCTAAATCCTAAATACACAATTGGAAATAATCTATTAATGCATTTAAGATGCCTTCAAGGTGGTAAAAAAGGTGACCAGGAATATACAATTCATAAGTGGTTAAAAATGGTAAAATTAGATTCAAATTATTTTTACAGATATCCATCCGAATTGAGCGGTGGGGAGAAGCAGAGAGTGGCAATAGCAAGAGCTTTTCTTGGCAATCCGGAACTGATTTTATGTGATGAACCATTATCCGCACTTGATGTGTCTGTTCAAGCATCGGTGCTGCAACTCCTGATTGATCTTCAAGAGTCAACAGGGGTATCATTTCTTATGATTTCCCACGATTTGACAGTTGTACGTTACCTCGCCGATAGCATAGCTGTAATGTATTTAGGCCGAATTTTAGAGATCGGTGATGTAGAATCGTTCAACAATCCTCCCTACCACCCATACACCGAAGCCTTATTATCAGCAATGAGCTGGGTAGATCAGGTGAACGAGCCTATTCGCCTGACCGGAACCATACCTAGTCCGATAGATCCCCCTAAAGGTTGTGTTTTTTACACGAGATGCCCGAAAAAGCTTGGGGATATCTGTGAGACCAAGGCCCCTCCTTGGAATAAAGTAGGGGGAGACAGAGATTATTGCTGCCATATTTTACCATCTGATTTTAAAAATAGTATTAACACTTAGAAAATGAAGGGAAAATAGATGTATGATAGAATGCAAACATTTTCAAAAGAAGAACTAAGTAAGTTGCATGATTCATCATTAAAGATTTTACAGGATATTGGTATCGCTTTTCATGATTCAGACGCTATTGAAATTTTTAAGAAAAACGGCTTCAAAGTAGATGGGAAAAAAATTAAATTTACAGAGAAAGACGTTATTAAAGCCTTGGAAACAACTCCATCAAACTTTACAATCTCTGCAAGAAATCCTCAAAAAAATATTCAAATAGGCTTAGATAAATTTATCTTTTTGCCAGGATTTGGAGGTGTCTTTATCATATCAGGAAATGGAGAGCAAAGAAATGCTACCATAGAAGACTATGATAATTTTTGCAAGTTAGCCCAAACATCTAAAGTCATTGATATGAATAGTTTTGCAATTGTAACACCGTCTGATGTGCCACCTGATATAGCACATTTAGAAATGCTTTATTCCAATATTACCTTATGTGACATGCCAATAATGGGTAGTGCGTTTTCAAAAAGGCAAGCAATAGATTCGCTTGAAATGGCTTCAATTGCCTGGGGGGGGAAAGATAAAATCAGGAATAAACCTGTAATGTTTACCACGATGAGTGGTCACTCTCCATTACAGTGGTCTGGCGATTCAATTGGTTCTTTAATCGAAATGGCGAAGTATGGGCAGCCTTGTGTCGTGCGGGGTGCTGGAACAAGAGGATCAACTATGCCAATCACACTTTCAGGCAGTATGGTTGTTCAAAATGCAATGGCACTTGCTGCACTTATACTGGCTCAGCTTGTTAATCCTGGCACTCCTATCGTTTATGGTGGAGCCCCTGTACCTTCGAACATGAAAAATGCAAGCGTTGCTCCAGGATTGCCTGAATATTCTATGAGCATCTCAGCCGTGGCACAAATGGCAAGATTCTATAACCTTCCAAGCAGAGAAAATGGTGCTGTTACAGATGCTCATATACCTGATTATCAAGCTGGTATGGAGTCTGCTCTGCTTCTATCCACATGTGTTAGGAATGGGATTAATATTAATCTAACTTCTTGTGGCCTTTTATCGTCCTTTATGGCGGCAAGCTTTGAGAAATACGTCTTGGATGAGGAACTTTGTGGAATAGTTCGTCAGCTCGTTAAAAAAGTAGAAGTTACAGATGAGTCCATTGCTCTTGATGAAATAAAAGATGTTGGAATTGGTGGCGAATATTTGGCTACTCATAGAACTGTCCAAAAATGTAGAACTGAGTTCTATATGCGAGATGTTATGAATGAAAAAGGCTATGATGAGTGGAAAGCTTCGGGGAAAAAGAGTATTGACAACGTCGCGGAGGCTCAATATCAAAAAAGGATTTCTCAATATAATAAACCAGACATTGATCCAGAAATAGAAAAAGATTTACGTAAATATATTATTGAAAGAAAAATGTAATTAGTTAGAGCCTAATTTCAAAAAAGATAAAAATGAGAAAGAAGCATAGACATTCTAAAAGCAATCTCAATATAAAAAGGAAAACATTATGCAAGTATTAGTCATAGGTGGTTGTGGGATTCAGGGTAGAGCGGCATTAGATTATTTATCAAGAAGCAACGAGACAACTCGTGTTGTAGTAGCGGATCTATGCCCTGAAATTCTTGATAGCCTGGATTATGTGGACAAGCAAAAAGTTACAGCTGTTAAATTAGACATCCAGGATAAAAATGCTCTATTAGCGTTGATGAAACAGGGATTTGAGGTGGTTATAGAGTTTCTTCCCCCGGAATTTATGAAGCTTGTTGCCGAAGCCGCGATAGAAGCAGGTGTAAATCTTGTTAATACTAATTATTCATATGCGATTACATCTTTAAACGACAATGCTATTAAATCAGGTATTACTATTATGCCTGAATGCGGCTATGACCCAGGATTGGATTTAGTTCTTTACAATTATGGATTTAAGCTTTTTGACGAGATACATGTGTTAAATTCATATTGTGGTGGATTCCCAGAAAAAAAAGCATGTACAAATCCATTGAAATACAAAATAAGCTGGAATTGGTCAGCGGCGCTTAAATCGTTTAATAGAAATGCTGTAGTGATTACAGATGGGAAACCACAAGAAATTAAAGGAAAGGATCAACATGACAATCCTTTCATTCATCATATTGATTTTCCAAACTTAGGAAAACTGGAAGCCTCTCCTAATGGAAATGCAGTTAATTTTACCGATATCCTTGGGGTTACTAAAACTATAAAAGAAACTGGTCGGTACTCTCTTCGTTGGCCTGGTTGGTCCGATTTTTGGAAACCATTAAAAAAATTAGGATGTTTGAGCGAATCACCTGTTACCGGTTTGCCTTGCGAAATATCGCCATTTGATTTTTTTTGTAAGTGGTTAGAGCCCCAGCTGGGTTATAAAGACGATGAAAAAGACTTAGCTGTTATGCAGAATATTTTTATCGGCACAAAAGATGGTAAAAATAGAAAGCTAACTATAAACATCTCCATTGAGAGAGACCTTTCGACAGGTATAATGGGAATGGCAAGAGGGGTTGGCTATCCTGCCTGTATTGTAGCTGAGATGATAGCAAAAGGTAAGATTGTGAAAAAGGGAATTTTATCTCCCGTGAAAGATATTCCTGCAGATCAATTTTTATCCAAAATCAAAGAGCAAGGAGTTGAAGTAGAAATATTGGATGAATTTACTGACTAGTGAAAGAAAAATCGTCATTTTAGAAACAGGAGTTATTACCTTCCCTGGAGGCGGGTTGGGCATTTCCAGTAGGTTACAAAGTAATTGAGTCGAGTAAAGTGAACAATATTATCAAATATTTAACAATTCGAATGGTATCTTTAACAAAATTGTTCCTGATTTTTCTTGAAGTACTACCGTTTATAGATGGTAATATGTGTCTGGAGTCAAATTCGACAATTTACCGATCGTTTCTTTCACCAGTCCAGGCTTTATGAAATTTGTCTTGGTACACGATATAGTATGAACAGAATTTTCAATTTCAGATTTGAAATTACGATATATGGGATAGTCTTAATCTGAATTTAAAAAGATTGCTATAACGTATATTGGAGACTACATTGAATTTGTTCACATAATCCGGGAAAGAATTTTTTAAAATTCCCAGAAAATAATTTTGTTATATTAGTAAGTGTAATATAGAAAAATCGGTTATGGTGCTGTTTCCGGTTCATATATTTGAATGGGGACTTCCATTCCTGAAAAACCCGGCATACCATATATAGGGATTCTCAAATTTTGTATTGCTTGAGTCTTTGAAATACCAGACCCCATTGAAACAAGGTAGGAAAAAAGGGTTTATAAATAGACAATATAATCGCTTTTTATTAAAATTAGGGTGGGGGTAAACTCATATTGTTGGATTACTTTCCCCACCCTTTTTTTATAAATGGTTGAAGGTAACTATTTAGCTATTTTCTATTTCAGCTCTTAAATCCTTTTTAAGAATTTTTCCAGTTGCAGTCATAGGTAAGGATTCTCTGAAGTATACAATTCGAGGATACTTATAAGCAGCCATTTGCTCTTTAGACCATTCGATGACTTGCTTCTCTGTAACATCTGCTCCTGGGTTTAGGACGATATAAGCAACAACTTCTTCGCCATGACTGTCATGGGGGATCCCTATTACAGATGCCAAAGAGATATCTGGATGAGTGAGAAGCACCTCTTCAATTTCTCTGGGATATACATTGTAACCACCACGGATAACCATATCTTTAACTCGGTCTACAATATAAACGTACCCATCTTCATCTTTCTTGCCCAGATCTTCGGTGTGGAACCAATTAGTGCCATTAAATGCACCCGCAGTTGCCTCGGGTTTATTGTAATATCCCTTCATCACATTATGCCCCCGGATCACGACTTCACCCACCTCCCCTGTTGGAAGGGCATTGTTATCCTTATCAAAAATTTCCACCTCAATACCCCAGATAGGTGTACCCACGGAGCCGGGTTTCCGTTCCTTGTGCAGATGGCTGAAGGTTGCTACGGGGCATGTCTCTGACAAACCATATCCTTCCAGTATCGGAATTTTATACTTTTCTTCAATCCCTTTAATGATTTCTATCGGTAGAGATGACGCACCAGATACCCCGACTCTCAGGGTATCCCCAATCTTGTTGAAATCAAACTGCCCCTCTTCATCTTTATAATTTAGCATAGCCCAATACATTGTGGGAACACCTGCAAAAATAGTTGCTCCCTCGTTTTGGATAGCTGACAGTACTATTTCAGGCATGAATTTGGGTATAATTACCAATGTATTGCCCGTAGAAAAGCCTGCATTCATCTGACAGGTTTGGCCGAAAGAATGAAAAAGAGGGAGAACCAGGACATGGACATCATCTGGTGTCAATTGAAATAAATGACGGGATCCAATTGCATTCATGGTCATGTTGGAATGAGAAAGTTCTGCTCCTTTGGGGAATCCTGTAGTGCCTGAAGTATAGAGAATAACGGCTGTATCTTCAGGGCTGGTCAGCTCTGTATCACAAGTCTTGTCTGCATCGGCAATAAACTGCCCTAATGTCTGCGTCCCTTCAATGGGGGATTCGGCTGCAGGGTCGGCTGTGATTACACAAAAATATTCACATTCGTCTGCATCATTAAATCCAGTAAACCCCTCTTGGGCCATAGGTAATTCAGGTGTTCCCTGGAAACAGAAATACGCTTTGGCATCTGAATCATTGAGATGGTAGGCAATTTCTCGCCCTTTAAGCAGAACATTTAAAGGCACTACAACCGCTCCTACTTTTAAAATTCCGTAATATATCATCGGGAAATAAGGTAGGTTCAAGCAACTCAATGCAACTTTGTCCCCTTTTTTAATACCTTTGGCTTTCAGGGCATTGGCCACCTTGTTAACCATTGCCGCCGTCTGGGCAAAAGTAAAATTTTTATCCTGGAAAACAATGGCTTTTTTGTTTGGGAATTCTTTTGCACTGTGTTCAAATGCACTTACAAGATTTAGCATCTTTCTCCTTTTTTAATTAATAAATGGTTAATGTTTTTTGAATTCAGCAATTTGCTATGGTCGTCTCAATAGGCATTCTTCTAATTTCCAAAAAACTGCTTTGAATAACAATTTCAAATCTTTTTGAGGTCTCTGGTTTGTGAATTATTCATGTCATGCCGCCAATAAAGCATTCATTCATTTTTATCTTTTATTTGAGACATGATATGTTCTGACAATGCTGTAATCGTCAAACTGGGGTTTACTCCCAGGTTTGCCGGAACAACAGAGCCGTCTGCAACAAATATATTTGGATAGCCGAAAAGTTCACCATTTAGCCCCACAACTCCCTTCTCAGGAGATTGGCTCATGCTGCAGCCACCAAGGATATGGGCGGTACCAGGGGCATTAAAAACAGCTTCAGAAAAAAAGCTTAAGGGAACTCCATCCATTTTTTCTGCTAGTTTTTCAGCGACTTTATTGGCAATGGGAATATAGGCTGGGTTGGCTTCTTTGCCTTCAGGTATTTTTGAGTTCATGCTGTATTTTCCAAACCGCCACCAACGGGGTTTATAATCAAATTGCAAATAATTGGAGTCAGTCTGCATAACCAATACAACGGTTGTTGATGATGCCATACCGAAAGGCCACAATAATTTTATGAATGTGATGGGCTGTTTTATGATATTCCCCAAAAATCTTACGACTCGCGGAATGCTACCACCCCCACCTGTCATCAGGGTAAACAAATTAAGCAGAACATCGGATCCTTTGTTGTATCGAACCATTTCAATATGTGTAGTTTCATCTGGATATATGCCTGATGTGATAGCGATTTGGTCGTTCCAGTCAATTGATTTATCCTTTGATTTTACCGCCAGTAAGGCCTCTGAATTCGTTCTTACAAAGTCGCCTAATCGGTCTGATATTTTGGGTAGCATTCCTTCTTTTTTACATTTCATTAGAAGTTTAACCGATCCCATTACCCCACCGCTGAATACAGCTCCTTTTGTCCTAAATATTTTTTTGGATTTAAAAATCCCGGTACTTTTTTTCGTTGTAATTTCATATCCGCCATTTTGTGGGGTAACACCTATGACTTCCGTTTCAGGAATAATATCAACCCCGAGCCCTTCTGCCAGGTGAAGATAATTTTTGTCCAGCGTGTTTTTTGCACCACTGGGGCACCCAACCATGCATGATCCGCAAAAGTCACAGCCAGTTCTTTCTGGGCCTTTTCCATTAAAATAAGGATCTGCTACCTTTACCTTTGGTGTTCCAAAAAAAATACCCACATCATTTTTATGAAACGTATCCTCGCCACGAATTTCTTTACCGACTTCCCGAAGACATTTATCAGCGGCCCCAATCTGCGGACTTGGATTCGCACCGAGCATTTTTTTTGCTTTTTCATACTGAGGCATCAATTGTTCTTTGCAATTTTCCATGCCCCACTCAGGTCTCTCAAATACTTTATCCGGTGGAATAAGCAATTGGTTGGCATAAACCAGGCTGCCGCCTCCAACCCCGCCACCATGAAAAATCAGTACATGTTTCAACTGCGTGAGCATTTGGTATCCATAACAACCCAATTGAGGCAGCCACATATTCTTTCTTGTATTCCAGTTGGTTTTTGGAAAATCTTTGTTTGCCCACCGCTTACCTTTTTCAAAAACAGCAACCTTATACCCTTTTTCAGCAAGTCTTAGTGCAGAGACACTGCCGCCAAACCCAGAACCGATAACGATATAGTCATAATCAAATTCATTGTTACCCATTGAAAACCTCCAAGTCTTTTTATCCGCCTGCTATGGGCGGAAAAAGTCCGATTTCATCATCGGATGTTAAAATAGTATTCAGCTGATCAGGCAGGGTCCCATAATGTTTTCCGTTTACAAGAATGCGGACATGGGGCCCGATATTCAAGGTGTTTTCTTCAAACACCATGGATTTGAACTCCGGGCCGAACATCAAAGTTAGCTCAACCAACAGATTCTTTATAGAAATTCTGTCAAACTCGACATCAAAAACAGCCCGGTTGTCCATAACCTGACGCATGGTCAGATATGTCTTTACTGTGATGGACATATCTTGAGAGTTATACTCCCAACTCTTTTCTAAATTCTTCCATGTAGGCCCTGTATTTTCCTTTTTCATCACCGGAAAGATCATCCCCGAACTCCAGGTCAAACGGTGTCAGAGAGTCCACAATGTTATTGGCATGAGGTGCCACACCCAGCACGCCGACCTTGCTTCCCTTTTCAAGTTTAATTTTTCCCAGCAGAAACTCGGTGAGAAACTTTTTTTCTTTATTCAAAACTTTTTTCCATGTTGTCGGAGTAGCCGTCATTATATATTCAGATTCTGTCTTGGCTGTTTCTTCTGCTATCAGTTCAAGTTTATTGAGTTTTCCTGCATCAAAATAGGCACAAAACAGGATATCCTGATCAATTCCAAATGCAGGGTCTGCTTTTACGCGGTAGGCCATGTCTGCTGTAAGTTTTTTTAATTTTTGCTGTGCTTCCGGGTTTGAGCGGAAAACCTTGGCGCTTTCTTCAAGCCATTCTGGTGTGCAGTACTGATACGTTGTCATAGTGTTCTCCTTTATTAATTATTATTTTCCTTCATATTTTTTATAAAATCATCGCGTAATTCTTTTTTGAACAGTTTTTCAGTGACTGTCATGGGAAGCGTGTCTCTGAATTCAACATATTTTGGAACTGCATAGGGTGCCAGATGCTCCCTGCAATAATTACGGATATCATCTTCACTGACCGGATCGGGATAATTTTCAATTAATTTAATCACAGCAGCCACTCTCTCGCTGCCAGAAACATTGGGATCCGGGACCCCAAAAGAAGCACCCATGAGTACGGCAGGATGTTTAAAAATTACTTCATCTACCTGGGTGGTATAGACCTTGTTCCCGGAGACGTTGACCATATCTTTTGAACGGTCGGTCATATGGAAATATCCATCCTCATCCATATAAGCGATATCTCCTGTGTGGAGCCAGCCGTCTTTAGTGAGTCCAGAACCTTCGTCCGGCCAATAGCCCTTCATGATCTGGGGACCTCTAACCAGAATTTCCCCGGAATCTCCGAATGGCGCTTCTTCTCCAGTTGCAGGGTTGATTATCTTGCACTCTGTATCCGGAGCAGGTACACCAAGACCTGATTTTTCACTGGCCATAAATCCTGTTATTTTTGAAAATCCGGAGAGGTTAAAATGACAAAGTGGCGAGGTCTCTGTAAGTCCATACCCTTCAGAAACAGGATTGCCAATTTCTTTTTTAATCGCATCAGCGACTTCTTTAGGCAGAGGAGCGGCACCACTCATGGGAATCACATTGAGCCTGCCGATCTTTTTCTGGGCAATCCGCATGAACTGTGTTGGAACGGCACAAATCATAAACGGTCTGTATTCCTTAATAATCTCGACAATATCGTCAATATCTCTCGGGTCCGGAACTACAATCAACCGAAGTCCGAGGAATGCGGCTGACTGGGACATATACCGTCCATAGGAATGGAACAGTGGGACCGACAAAAGAACAGAAGATTTCCCTTTGATTCCTTTTAATAGGGGTTTCATCATCCACGGCAGACCCTGCCGAATACAGGAGAAACGATTAAAATGTGTAATCATGACGCCCTTTGGAACGCCTGTTGCACCTCCTGTAAAAGCAAGTTCACAAAGATCTTGTTTCGGATCTATTGTAATATCTGGAGGTACCGACTTACTGTTATCAAGAAGCTTTTTGAATTCATACACATTTTCAGGAATGGGTTCTTTAACCCCTGCCTGATCAAAACCATCAATCGATGTGACAATAACAGAGGAAAAGTCACACTGATCTTTTAAACTCAACACCCTTGAAAGCTCATCTTCCCGGCAAATGAGGACTTTAGCCTTGCCGGAACCCGCTTCGTGTACCAGTCCGTCATCTGTCCTGAGAATACTGGTTGGTATGACCGAGGCTCCGGCCTTCATAATACCCCAGTCTGCTATGACAGCTTCCGGACAATTGGGCAGGAATACGCAAACCTTATCTCCTTTTTCAACACCAATTTTTGCTAAGGCATTGGCCAGTCTGTCGGCATAGTCTTTAAGCTGTTTATAGGTAATCTTTCTGCCCATGAAAAGAATGGCTGTCCGGCCGGCGTATTTTTGAACTGCATGATCCAGTGCAAAGGGCAACGGCTCTTCAGGAAAGGGTGCCAGACTGTGATCCAGTTTATAAGGGCCAAGTTTATAACTCTTCAACCAGGGTTTTTCAAGATAACTCATAATTATTTCTCCTTTATCTACCCTATTGAAGGCCGAGTTCCTTGAGTTTGTTCTCGGATGGATTACCGGTTGCTTTATCCCAGTTTCGATATTCGTAATAGGCGTCTTTCATCATCTCAAGCGTTTCTTCTTCAATGACCATCCCTTCTGCTGGACCACCCGGTAATGGATCTTTCATCAGGCGAGGGGGAAGGGTATCATGGGTTCTATCCATGCCGGCCTTCTGATTATACAGACGAGCCATGTTATAAATTCGTTCACCCGCCCGACGGAATTCATCCACATCCATATCCCAACCCAGGGCATAATTGATCAGTTCCACATAATCCGATGCCGGCAGCAGGAGACCCATGAATTTGCAGGCTCCGATGGCATCAAATGCTGTGAGGGCATTTTCAAGATCCATAACGATCTTTGTTTCTTTAGGATTTGCAACAAACGGGTCGTCTATTTTGCTGTCGTCCACCAGCAGAAATGGAGAATCAATAAAGGTCGGACCTTCGATAAAGGCGGTAATATGATCACCACCTCGGTTGGCGGTTACATATGCCAGCCCACAAATTTTGGCTGCTCTTGGGTCATAGGCCGGCAGTTCCATGCCTTTCACATTCATGGCAAAATGATCTGCTCCCTTACCCAGTTTCTGGGCTGCAATTCGAGAACCTTCCGCCAGAAGATCGCCGATACCATCTCTGGTTGCAATTTTTTTGACCAGATCAATAACCAGATCAGAATCACCGAATTTTAATTCCAGACCCTGTGTCATTTCGTTTGTCAGGATGCCTTTATCATAGCATTCCAGAGCAAAAGCAATTGTCGAACCAGCTGAAATAGTGTCAATTCCGTATTCATTGCACATGTAATTGGCCATAGTAATAGCATTTAAATCGGAAACTCCGCAGGCAGCACCCAGCATGTTTGTAGATTCATACTCCGGCCCCTCACCATCATGACCTTCCCACTTACCCTCTTTGATTTTTGTGCCACGGCCACAGGCAATGGGACAGGCAAAGCAGGAAACTCCTTTTTCCAGAACTTTTTCAGTCATGGCCATACCGTTGACTTCCTCTATGTCGTCGAACTCTCCTTTTTGCCAGTTAAGCGTCGGGTAACCGCCCCGGGCATTGACCATATCTGCCACCATATTGGTACCAAAAGCTTCAAAGCCCACTTTGAGCATGGATTCGTCCAAAAGTTCTATCTGGCGTTTGGCAACAGTTTTGAATTTTTCAGGGTCGGAAAGTTCAAACTTGTCTTTACCGGAACAGACAATTGCCTTTAATTTTTTCGCTCCCATGACGGCTCCCATTCCGGTTCGTCCAACGGCTCGGTCCCTGTTGTTCATGATGGCAGCATATTTGACCAGATTTTCACCACCAGGACCAATTGATGCTATCGTTACCTTGCCTGATGATTGTTTTTTAAGTGAATCTTCTGTTTCTGGAACAGTTTTGCCCCAGAGTTCATCTGCGGGGTACAATTCAGCGTTTCCATCTGAAATTTTGAGATACACTGGTTTTTCAGAATGGCCCTCTATAATTATCCCATCGTATCCGGACCGCTTTAATGCCGGGCCAAAACTTCCCCCTGAGTTGCCATGTCCCCAGATGCCTGTCAGCGGTGATTTCGCGACTACAGAATAGCGACTCGCACTGGCTGAAGAAGTTCCTGTCAGGGGACCGGTCATGAAAATCAATTTATTGTCCGGGCCCAAAGGATCAGTTTCAGCAGGAACTTCATCAAATAGATATTTTGATGCAATCCCGGCTCCCCCCAGATAAAGTCTCATCCATTTCTCGGGTATTGTCTCATCGGCAACAGCGCCCTGGCTTAAATCGACTCTTAATAGTTTCCCCATAAAACCAAAAGTCATATTTTCCTCCCTTAAATTAGAAATTCATTATAGTGCAACCAACAATATTTATTGACCGACCGGTTAATAAAAGTATTTCTGTTCATAGAGCAAAAGCTGTGCCAATTATTGAAATGGCTTTATAGTATTGAATTTTGGGGGATATGGAGCAAATCGAATGGGCATCAATTCAAATATAACTGCCATTTTTGGCAGTGCTATTTGATCGAAATCTTTTGAAGCTGCTTGGATAAAAGGGTTTAAGGCGATTATGCCAAATTTGACATGTCCTGTCGTTTTAGGCAGTATTTTTTCATTTTTCTATAAAATGTTCGAATAGGTATTTCAAGAAGAGATGCTGCTTTTTCTCGGTTCCAAAGGCAGGATTCAAGTGTACTCACGATCAATTTTTTTTCATAGGCATCCATCATTTTTGAATAGTTTTCCCCTTCTTTCATCACGGGGATAGCCTGTGGTCGTTTGAAAATTTTGATTTCCTGATCCACTTCATCTATCAAGTTGAAATTTCCCAAAGTGATGTAGCGTTGGAGGACATTTTGAAGCTCACGGACATTGCCAGGCCATGAATGATTGAATAAGGCTGCCATCATTTCTCCAGAAAGCACCATGATTTCATCCGTGCCTGCCATTTCTTTTAGAAAATGTTCTGTCAGCAGAGGGATATCCTCTATACGATCCCTCAAGGGTGGAAGGTTTATGGGTATAATATGAATTCTATAGAAAAAATCTTCTCTCATTTTTCCCTTTGCGACATATTGTTTTAAATTCTGATTTGTTGCCGCAATAATCCTGGCGTTAGGCGTTTTTATTTCCTTTCCGCCCACAGGGGTATACCCCCCTCCTTCTATCACACGCAGCAATTTGACCTGAAGGTTTTGTGGAATCTCACCCAATTCATCCAAAAAAAGAGTACCACCTTGAGCCAGATCAAAAAGTCCTTCCCGATCAGTTGTAGCCCCGGTAAAAGCACCTTTTTTATACCCAAAAAACTCACTTTCGATTAGATTTTCAGGGATAGCACCACAGTTGACTGGGATAAACCGTCCTTTTTTTCGATCACTGAGATTGTGGATGGCCTTTGCAACTATCTCTTTACCGGTGCCGGATTCTCCATAAATAATGACATTTGCATCCGTGGCTGATGCCTTTAAAATAAGATCATATACTTCCTGCATCCCGGGACTTTTGCCAACAATTTCAGCAAACCGGTACCGGTCTTTAATATTTTGTCTTAATTTCAGGTTTTCTTCACGTAAAAGTGCTTCACTCTTTTCAAGAGATTCCCTCTGCCTTCTTTTTTTTGTGATATCGAGAATCATCCCCTCAATTAGGCTTAACTTTCCTTTTGAATCAAATACAGGCCTTGCATGAAGCGATACCCAGATAATACTTTTATCTCTTTTATAAAATTTTACTTCAAAACCAGAAACCGATGAATTTTTTTCCATCAATTTAACAAATTTTTTTCTTTCATTTCTGGAAACATAAACATCTTTTGCAAGATTGGATGTCGAATTTATAAAATCCTGGGCTGATTGATAGCCCAAAATTTTTGCCATGGAATCGTTGGCACTGATAATTCTCCCTTCTGGTGAGGACTGATAAATGCCTTCAACTGCATTTTCAACAATATTTCTATATTTTTCTTCACTTTTTATTAAAAGGTTTTCAGTTTTTTTTAATTGTGTAATATCCGTACCCATGCCCAAAAGATACTTCACGCCGTCAATCGTCATTCGAACTCCAGTAAAATAATGGGGTATCAATGAGCCGTTCTTTATCAGCAAATTAGCTTCTACATCTCTTTTTTCGCCCTTATGAAGTATTTGTTCTACAGCGCGCCTAACTCTTGATTTATCGGATTGGGAAAACCAATCATATATGCCTATTTCAGGAAGTTCCTCACTTGAATAGCCACTAATCGTCTCATGGGCTTTGTTCCATCGTATTAAAGTACCTTTTTCGTTATATAAATAAAAAATTCCAGGAAGACTATCGAGCACTTTTTGTGAAAATAGCTGTTCGTTTTGAAACTTATCCAAATTTTTCGCATTATCTCTTATTTGTTTTTCGAGAGTTTCTATTTTATTCTCGAGTTCATTCTTATACGATTTTGAAATCATTGTCGTCCTCCACAAATATTTACCCTTTGCATATCAAAGAAGAGCCAATATTAAAAATAAATTTCTACAAGAGGAAAAATTAATTGTTATGGTGTGTAATAATAGTATTATCTGTCAGGAGTCAAATTCAACAAATTACAGTGCCCTTCATCCATCAGCCTGGGCTTTTTAAATATTTCCAGAATACCACATCTGGTATAAAAAATTTATTACCCTCAGATTTAAAAATTAAAATATATGGGAAAAAGAAAAGTCAAAAAAATAAAAAGCCCATTCAACTTGATTAGGAGATTTGCTTGAAGGTAACTTTCGATTTTTTACCAATCCAAAAACTCAAAGATAAAGCAGTATTTATGAAAATTAGGCGTTACTATGTATAGGTCAGATCAATCTAATCCCTGATCTTTTGGATTTTTTAAGATAGCATCGTCAGGTGTGAAACACAGATTGGTTTTTATTTCTATACCCACACGGTAACTGAAGGTCTCAAGTATAATATTAGGATACGGTGCTGCCAAAGGTTTGGCCAAGACCACTGATGCCCCACATTTCCAACAATCGAATCTTTTGAAAAAAATTTAGTTCTTAAATCTCCTTCATTGTTTATACCCGATCATTCTTAAAAAGCCTTTTCTTTTTTCAATATCTTTTTCGGTCTCAATACCTTTTGATGAAAATCCGTCTACTACCCCAAGGACTCCCCTGCCCTGTTCTGTCTGAGCAAGAATTACTTGAACAGGATTCGCAGTTGCACAATGGATTCTTGCAACTTCGGGAATATTTTTAATAGTGTTAAGGATATTGATGGGGAACATATCCTTCATAAAAATAATAAAAGAATGCCCTGCTGAAAGTGCAAACGCATTTTCCTTTGCCAGGCCCATCATTTGTTCATCTGTACCGCTGTACCGAACCAGGCACTCCATGGAAGCTTCACAGAATGCCACACCGAATTTAGCATTGGGCACTGTACATACAATGGCCTCATGAATATCTTCAATTGTTTTAATAAAATGGGAATGACCCAGAATAAAATTCAATTCATCTGGATTTTCAATGGTTATAATTTTTAATTCCATTTTGTCCTCTCTTTGAGTTATTAAATGAAAGGGTTATGAGACAAACTATACCGGCATTTATAAAGAAAAACAACCGGCATTATCCAATAGGCCAGACCGGATTATATTTCATAAATCCAAATTATTAAACCCAATTATTAAATCAGGACAAATAGATAGTTTTAGCACTATTGCATCTAAGGAAACCCTTTTTAAGTCTTCCAGAATTGATCTGCCTTAGCTCTTTTACCATACCCCATCTGATCATCGCCCCATAAAAAAAAGCGATGCAAGCCTTTAAAATGTTTTATGCCGTATCTGACCAGATCATGGAGAACGCCTGCAGGTTTGTTGAACGGACACACTCTAATGCAGTTGGAGCAATCTGTTCCGTTTGCAGCCCACCATGAAATACAGGTCTCGGCATTGACATTCCACTTGAGGATACCGTCCCTGTTGGAAATATTATGGGGTGTTCCTTTGGCATCATTTTTTTCAATGGAATTGCTTGGACAAAGGTCAGCACATTTTTTACAGATTTTACAAAAATCCCATACTCCGAATTCTATGGGAGTATCTTGTATCATTGGCATATCCGTAAAAACTTTTGCCAAGCGAATCCTTGGTCCAAAGGAAGGAGTGACCAAAAGACCGTTCCGGGCAATCTCACCTAATCCTGCATCAATTGCGAGCGGAATGCTTAAGCCTGTGTCATTCCCACTGGGAAGCGCTTGAAAACCAAGCCCCCTGATATACTGGGCCAGCAAACCTGTGGTAAAAGCCATTTTTGAGTAACCCAGGCCAACGGCGATGGAAGATGGGTGCGCCGGGGAATATTTGATGGCCTCATAATCCATTTCAAATGCAAGAACCACAGCGTACTTACAGGTTTTTGGGAAATTTAAATTTTTTGTTCTCCCGCCGTTCTGGTCGCCAATAAATGCGGATGAATAGAGCCAGCGTTCATCTACCCTGCATATCCCACATAAGGATGCCCCGAAAAAAGATGCCATTTTTTTAACCTGTCGGGTTAAAATCTTAGGATCCTGTTCAGTGGTCTTACATCCCTTGGGTACTCTCGGGAAATCAAATCTGCCATCCCATTCCCAGTCATACAAGCCTTGCTTGCCACCGTTATTACCGTCAGTAAATTTTGAATCCAGAAGCCATGAAGCATTAACTGCTGATTGATCCTTAAGTTCATACCCTGGTATATTCTTAGGAGGAACCGTGGCATTGTAAAATTTTTCCCTGACCTGGGCCATTTTGGGATCCCAGAAAGGCCGTTTGAATCCATCATTCTTTTGATCAAATTGAATGACTTCTCCATTTATATATCTGGACGCACCTTCCATTTTTTTCCTTTTAGTTAATTGGTTTATTTTGTTTGAATCATACCTGAGTATCTATAAAAAACAACATTGTAATTTTTTAAATACTTAAAAATGTCATGCAGATAACCTATAAGATCCGCCAGAATGACAGAACTGCTGAGTTTTACCGTTTGAAAGGATAAGCAATTTATTTTTATGCTATAACGTGACAATACTATTGAGGAAGAGTATCTGGCAATTATTACAGCGTATTTGCCAAGTAAAGAAGATTGGAACAAGGATTTTAAAACAGTGATTTTAGCTTACGAAACTCCATACCGGCTGGACCATGGGGTTGTGCATATTGATAGCTTTTATAACATACTCCATGGAAATACATTGATATCTCTAAAAATCATTTTTTTAGTACCTCCATATAATAAAAATCCATCTTTGTTACTGGTCCCGGACAATTTAAGCCAATATTTAAGCCCTTTAATAAAAATTTTACCTTAAAATCATCACATACCGGCTGACAACTCCAAGGATCTTTTTTTTCTGCATGGCTGCCACAACTCCTGGATTAAATCGCTCTGAAGACATGGGCGCCTGGATAACATGGGTGAGGCTCCAGCCCGCCTTTTTAAGAATCTTGTGATAATCCACGATTAAAATCGCCTGGCTCGCCTCTTCTTTGATGGCCGGACAATTTTGAAAATCCCGCCAGTCAGAGTTTATAAAAGCAAGACGTGTTTTCTTTTTGGATATCTTTTTTAAATATAGAAAAAATCTTTCCAGAAATTTCAAATAGTTTTCCCTTGAAAGTCCTGAAATACTTCGTTTTCCATACTCCCCGTCTTTTTTATCAAAATAAGGAGGATCACAAATAATCAGATCCGGCTTGTCCTTGGAATAAACAACTGGCACATCATCCCATTTGCTTTTTATATCCCAGTGATAGGGTTCAATCTCAGGTCTTGTATCGGGCCTGTCATTCATGTCCAGGCTCCAGCACCTTCTGCCCATGGCAAGGCAGGTATCAGCACACACACCACCGCCAGCCATGGGGTCAAAAACCAATTCACCCTGCTTAGAAAAAAAATAGAGGATATGAGCCACCAACTGGGCAGGGATACGACCGGGCCATTCATCTCCAAATCGTTTATCACAATCCATAAAATTCCATAAATCCCAAGTCCGGAGGCCCCATTGCAAATCCTTGAACCTTTTGTGATCACATTTGCCTTTCAAGGCCTGGGACCACACCATAGGTTCAGACCAGCCATGTTTTTTAGCAACCTGGGGAATGGTAAACCCTTTTGCAAGATCGCTTTTGGGTCCTTTGATCAATTCCGGCATCTTTGCCAAATGGCGACCTAAAGTCCTTTTGCTGATGCCCAGCCGTTTTGCTATCCTGTCCTGGGGAATTCCAAGCTTGTCTAAACGAAAGAGTTTAAGGCCAAGTGCAAGAAAAATTGCCGCCCTTAAATCTGCAAGGTATAGGTCAACTGTCTGTCTTGATCTGCCTATCGCCTTGCCTATATCAGATGACCTTAACCGGGAATTGTTTTTAAAGGCCTTTCTTGCTGTGTGCCGTGTTTCAGTCTCGGTCAACTGCTTTGGGCCGATGGCCTGTTTTGCAGCATAGAGCAAGGGATCTGCATCATTTAAGGTTTTAACAATCGCAGGGATGACGATTTGACCCGTCTTTTTAAAAGCAGTCCATCTATGTGCACCATCTAATATCCGGTACCAGATCTTTTTTATCGACGGCTCTGGATTTGAACAGACTTGAACCTGGATGGGGTCAAAGGTGAACCCATCCCTTAAATTTTCCTCAAACACATGGACCCGTTTGTGATCAATATTGTCTCTTGGATAAATGGACTCATCCAGAATAATATCTGCCAGTTGAATATCTACGATAGTCTCTTCCATTTACAATCCCCTCCTTAAAAACAGAATTAAAAATCAGTGACAGGTTTCTTCTCTTTCTGAGCAATCCGCCACGGGTGGACACTATAACGGGGCACCCTTTTTTCCCAATCCGGAATTCAGTTAAACCATTGCCGGGCAAGGTTTACAAAAATTTTCAAAATTTCATTTTTTTAATGATTTTGCTATTAGTGCCACAATGCCAGGATTGGCATTGTGGCACTAATAGCATCAATGTGTACCAGATACTTTTCAACACGATTAACCTCTTCTCGCCATTGAAATCCAGTCTTCACCATTCCATCTTTCAATCAGAGGGATGTTCGACAGCGGAATATCTTCATAAATCAGCGATCTCCGGCTTTTGCAGAATCATTTTCCAATAGCTTCCAATGGCCTGCTTTAGCTGATCCTATGCGTTCAATAAGCCCTGCTTCCCGAAGTTTTCGAATGGCTCTCTGGGTGGCAGAGTCAGATTTTTGAATCTGTTCTGCGATTTGCGGGATGGATAGATATGGATCTTTGGATAAAATTTTCAGTATTTGAAGGGGCGTTTTCCCCAGCGTTTTCCCCAGCGTTTTCCCCAGCGTTTCAGATAATCCATAAGATTCTTCAGTTTGAAACTTCACCATGAGGCCATTGGCATCATAGCTGAACTCAGGGGGTGGAGATCCTTTTTCACTGCATTCGCTATGGATTTTTTCAATCCCCCGGCCCCAGGATTCGATAAGCCCTGCCCTGAAAAAGGCATTGGCAATCAAAGGATTATAGGGGTTTGAGGGATGTTTTTTCAAAAGGTTTTCAATGGTCCATGTTTCCGGCAGTTGGCCGTCATTCCAGAAATAAATCTTATTTTCATACACGCTTATCTGAATGGGAACCCCACTGCTGTAATCTTTGTGAACAATGGCATTGAGCAGAACCTCTCTTATGGCATTCTTGGGAAAAGGATAGGTTTCAACCCGGGTGATACCTTCATAGCTGATATATGCCCTCAGATATTTGGTTAATATCAGATCAAGGGTTTTATCTACCTGATCAAACAGGCTTCCATGGATCTCATCCTGATACAAAAGTTCAGCATCTGTCCTGAAAAAACCTAATTTGATATAGGCGCCATCCACATATTTTTCCGGGGTTTGATGGAACAAGAGAACACCGGCCCTTCTTACAAAATCAGATTCCATGAGATGAAGATTATCAATGATGGCCTTGTTGCTGTCATCCAAAACAATCTCGCTCATGCGGCCGCTTTTTTGAGATTTTAAGCGGAACAACTCAAAGGCGTTTGCATGGAAATCGTCAATGCTTATATGGGGTAAGGGAACACCATCCCATCGTTTCCCCTGCTTTTTTAAAAGGAATTTATCAAGGGCCGGGCCTTTGAGTTCCTGCTTGGTGCTGCCGCTTCTGTAGTGATACTGGCCTTTATAGTTCACAGGGTATGGGTATGCATCAACAATGATCTCAATATATTTTTTATTGGCGTAAGATTGGAGATTAACATCCACAATAATGCCCAGAAGGCTGAGCACCTTATTGGGGATCTGCTCTAACAGTTTTTCAGCATTGGGAAGACCTTTTACCTCACCCTTGTCGTTTTTCCCAATGGCAAGGATACCCCCGTTTGCATTGGCAAATCCGCAAATCCATTTAATATATTCATCATGCCAGGATTCTTTCCATTCAACATGCTGATTTTCTGATTGTTGATCCCTGCCTGTCATATTACCTCACCTGGGTGTTTATATCCCACCCGGCCTTTTAAACGGCCGGAGTGATATATTTTGTGCAGATATCCCTTTCTGAAAAGTCTTTTTTATTTATTGCCATAGTTATTATCACTTGTCATTCATTGTTATCGTGATCAGACAATTTAGGATTTATCATAATGATTTTCGAAAGACAAATACTATTGATTTTTATGGGATATTGCAGCTATTGGGAATTCTTGTCAGACCAAGAGAGCACATTAATTGTATTGTAATCTTTTGGTAAATAACATTTCACACCACAATAATCATCTCTTTAAAAAGCCAACTTCAATCGCCTTGCCTATATCAGATGACCTTAACCGGGAATTGTTTTTAAAAGCCCTTCTTGCTGTGTGCCGTGTTTCAGCCTCATTTTTTCTTGGATAAATGGACTCATCCAGAATGATATCTGCCAGTTGAATATCTACGATAGTCTCTTCCATTTACAATCCCCTCCTTAAAAACAGAATTAAAAATCAGTGGCAGGTTTCTCCTCTTTCTGAGCAATCCGCCACGGGTGGACACTATAACGAGGCACCCATTTTTTTGAAAATTATGACCTGGATTAAATATCTTGACTGGAATTAAATTTTGCTGGGAAGGCCCGGGCATGTTGCAAGGGAATGGCTTATTGTCCTGTGCTGCTTTAAAGTTTGATTGACAAATTTGGTAAATATCTATAATAATTCCATCCTGTTAAAAAAAGAAAATATATATTTCAGGGGTTAAACAAGGGTATAATAAAAGGTGGACACAATCAGTACAGATACAGAAATTGACAAAGAGGAACAGACCCTGGCATTCATACGGGAGTGTATCCCTGTTCTGGAAAAAATTGCCGGGCAATCTGAGCTTTTGGCGCAATTGGAGGAAACCGAACGAATTGCTTTGATCACTGCTGCCGGGAAAATATCCCGGCCCGATAAAAAGGAAATTAAAAAGCGCAGCAAGGATAGAAAACAGCAAAAGCGCAGGGCCATTGTGGAAAAAGAACGAAG
>Ga0233437_1002290_pt1 | contig 29718 bp, 23 predicted proteins | sample SI_122_August201_FD_182714 | JGI IMG/M metagenome (GOLD analysis project Ga0233437, IMG submission 182714) | Seawater microbial communities from Saanich Inlet, British Columbia, Canada - SI_122_August2016_200_MG | ecosystem: Environmental > Aquatic > Marine > Inlet | place: Canada: British... | reverse complement strand
CATTTCTTTTGAATGACTACTTATACCATCCGTTGCGGTCGATCCGTTCAGCGGCTCCGCCCACGGGCATGCACCGGCCAGACTGCCTCTACCCGGCCCTCTTGCACCACCGCGATCTCGTCAAACTCGTTCACGCACGGGCAGGGGTGCACCGGCAGCACCTGCACTCGCTTGCCGATCTGCGGTCGGGAGGCGCAGGCCGAGACGTCGACGTGGCCGTGCTCTTCTGAGGCGCCGCTGAGGTGTGCTTCCGGGTATTCGACGATGTAACCCATGGAGCTTCCCGCGTCGATTTGCATCGTAGAAGCACTCAGCGCCTTGCTTCCCGCGTCGAGAATGGCGCGTTCGGGCATCGGCCTGCTGACCACGGTCGTCAGCACTCGCAATGCGCACTGTTCCACGGTGTGCGTGCCCCGAAGAAGGTGTGCAGCTCCCCCGACGCAATATTCGCCCGCTCGGTATTCGGTCAATTCGGGAATTTCGTGCGCCAGCAGCGCCGTGGGTGTGCTGCCGCCGCTGACGATCGGATGAGGCAGTCCCGCCCGGTCGAACAGATCCAGGGTTTCGCGAATTTTGGCCCGCGCTTCCGGCGGGGACGGCATGACCATCAAACCGCGAAATTCCAGACCGGCTGCTGCGTCGATCCGCTTTCCCAGATCGACCGCCGCCTGCGGCGATGTCACTCCGGTCCGTCCTCCCCCCAGTTCGACCACGACGCCGATCTCCACATCTTCCCTCTGCGCCGTTTCGGCCAGACCGCGGACGGTGTACTCCGAATCGGCGGCCACATTCATTTTCACCTGACGCGCCAATGCCGCCAGCCGTTCCAGTTTCTGGCGACCGACGATGTTGTAGGGGACCAGCACATCTCCGGTGATCCCGCCGGCGACCATTACCTCGACTTCGCCCAGTTTCTGACAGGTGATACCCATCGCTCCTTTTTGCATCTGCATATGGGCGATGGCCAGACATTTGTGCGTCTTGACGTGAGGGCGGAGGCCTATACTGTGTTCGTCGAAGTATCGCTGGTAGCGATTCAGATTGTCTTCCAGGCCATCCAGATACAGGATCAGGGCAGGGGTGTCCAGATCTTCCATGCGCATGGGAGGGCTCCTTTCCGCAAGTAGATCGATAGAGTAGGATTCTCCACGCCCCCTGTCAAGATTTGCCCGTTCTGGCCGCCTTCCCTTAGAATTCATGGGGAGTATCCGAACGTTTCGAGATCGCGTTCTCACGAACCCCCCTGTCGAGGAGTCTTCGCCATGCCCGTCGACCTGCTGCCTGCGGAACCGGTCGCCCTCGTTTGTGCCGTTATGGCAGATGCGGAAACCAATCTGGTGCATGCCCGGGATGCCCTGGTCGAACAACTGGGCCCCCTGTATTGCCAGAGCCCAGTCTACCCCTTCGCTTTCACTTCTTATTACGAAGCGGAGATGGGGGCAGAGCTGAGCAAACAGCTGCTCTGCTTTAGCGAGCGCGTCGACCCGGCCGAACTGCCCCGGATAAAACGCTGGACCATGGAGTTGGAAAAGGAGCTGGGGAGGGAGGAGGGAGAGCGGATCCTGCGGCGAGTCAACATCGATCCCGGTCTGGTTTCGATAGAGAGCCTGGTGCTGGCCACGACCAAGTACAGCGGCCACCGCATCTGCATTGCCCCCAGCCTGTACGCCGAAATCACCCTGCTCTATCAAAAGGGCCGCTACGCCCCTTTACAGTGGACCTATCAGGACTATCAGACCGAGGCGGTCCAGCAGTTTCTGCTGGAAATTCGCGCCTGGTTGATGGCGGGCCGCCGGCCGCGAGATTTCTGAAACCGGCAGGGCGTCTTTCGTTTCTGTGCGCTCAATCTTACTGCTTGCATGGCCGTGTCTCTATCGCGCGAAAGAAAATAAGATAAAATTGTCTTTTTATAAGGCAAAACAAAGGCGGAATGTCGATACATTCCGCCTTTGCCATCTCTCTCAGTCTATGGTTATTGTCGATGCCCGCTCCGGCCCCACCGAAATCAGGGATACCGGTGTCCGGCTCAGTTCGGAGATGCGCTCCACGTACTCGCGCGCCTTGACGGGAAGATCGGCGTAGCTCCGCGCCTGGGTGGTCGGAGCGCACCAGCCCTCGACTTCCTCGAAGATGGGCTCGCAGCGGGCCAGCACCTCCGGGTTGCCCGGGAATTCCTCGAGCACCTGGTCACCACAGCGATAGCCGACGCACAGCTTGAGCCGCTCCACCGTGTCCAGTATGTCGAGTCGGGTCAACGCCAGACTCGTCAGGCCGTTGATCCGGCTCGACAGCCGCACGATCAACGCGTCGAACCAGCCGCAGCGGCGGGGGCGTCCGGTAGTCGCGCCGTACTCCTTGCCCAGTTCGCGGATGTGATCCCCCTCTGCTCCTTCCAGCTCGGTGGGAAACGGCCCGTTCCCCACCCGCGTGGTATAAGCCTTGGTGACTCCTATCACTTCGTCGATGCGCGTCGGCCCGATGCCGGTGCCGGTGCAGGCACCTCCGGCCGTGGTATTGGAGGAGGTGACGAACGGATAGGTGCCGTGATCGATATCGAGCAGGGCGCCCTGCGCTCCCTCGAAGAGAATCTGCTTACCGGAGTCGATTGCCTGGTTGAGCAGCAGGGAGGTGTCGGCGACAAGCGGTTTGAGCCGTTCTCCGAAAGCGATGAAGGTGTCGACCATACCATCTACTTCCAACGGCTCCTCGCCGTAGATTTTGGTGAGGAGTTCATTTTTAACCGCGACCGTCTTTTCCAGTTTGGCGCGCAGACCGTCGGGGTCGAGCAGATCCATCACTCGCACCCCGTAGGAGCGCTCCACTTTGTCGCGATAGCAGGGGCCGATACCCCGACCGGTGGTGCCGAGTTTGCTGCTCCCCTGGCGTTCCTCTCCCGCCCTGTCGAATATCTTGTGGTACGGCATGACCAGATGGGCGTTCTGACTGATGAACAGCCGTCCGTCACAGGAGATCCCCTTCTCGGCCAGCTCATCGATTTCGTCCAGGGCGCCCTCCGGATCGAGAACTACTCCGTTGCCCACCACACAAGTCTTGTCCGGATGCATGATGCCGGAGGGAACGAGGTGGAAAATGAACTGGGTATCGCCCACCTGGACCGTGTGGCCGGCATTGGCTCCCCCCTGAAAACGCACCACGATATCGGCGGCGTGGGTCAGGTAATCCACGACCTTGGCTTTACCCTCATCGCCCCATTGAGCTCCTAAAACTATCTTCGTCGGCATAATTGGCCTCGTCTTGTAGCTTAGAGACTGACCTGTCTGGCCCAGGCGATGAAGTCCTGGGCGAGCAGTGTCTCGATGACTTCTGGAGGAATTTCGCTGTCCACGTTGAGAATGGTCAGCGCCCGTCCGCCCATCTCGTGGCGACCGCACGACATCTGGGCGATATTGACCCGGTGATTGCCCATCACCGTGCCGATGCGCCCGATGATGCCCGGTTTGTCGTCATTGACGTAGAAGAGCATGTGACCCATGGGACGGGCATCGAAGGTGTACTCGTCCAGGCGCACCAGGCGCGGATCGTTTTTGGCAAAGAGGGTGCCGGAGAGCGTCTTCGCCCCCTTGCTGGTCTGGCATACTACGGTGATCAGATTGGCGAAATCTTCGTGTTCGCTGCTGCGCAGCTCATCCACCCGCACCCCGCGTTCCTGCATAAAGAAGGGGGCGTTGACGAGGTTGACCGGTTCGTCGGAGATGGTTCCCACCAGTCCTCTCAGCACCGCTGCGGTGAGGGGGGAAGTGGGATAGGAGATGACGTCGCCGTAATATTCGATTGTGATGCGCTCCAGCTGACCTTCGAGTAGCTGGGCCTGGGTGCGGCCCAGGTGATCCGCCAAATCCAGAAAAGGCTGCATCTTTTGCAAGACATCGGGCTCTACCGAAGGGAGGTTCAGCGCATTGCGGACCACCCGGTCCATGAGCGTATCGGCCACCTGTTCGGCCACCTGGAGAGCGACGCTGGCCTGGGCTTCGCGGGTGGAAGCGCCCAGATGCGGCGTGCAGACCACCTGTTCGTGGGCGATCAGTTCCCGGTTGGCAGGAGGCTCCTGTTCGAAGACGTCCACAGCGGCGCCGGCCACCTTGCCCGATTCGAGGGCCCTGAGAAGAGCGGCTTCGTCGACGATTCCCCCGCGGGCGCAGTTGATCAGCCGCACTCCATCCTTGCACCCGGCGAACTCCTTGTCGGCGATCATGCCGCGGGTCTGCTCAGCGAGGGGCAAGTGCACGCTGATGAAGTCGGCGTTGGCGAAAATCTCATCCATTGTGGCCAACTGGGCGCCGTAGGACTCGGCCATTTCGGCGGAGACGAACGGATCGTAACCGAACACCTTCATGCCGAAGGCAGCGCCACGTACGGCTACCTCTCTGCCGACCTTGCCCAATCCCAAAATGCCCAGGTTTTTCCCCGAAAGTTCCGTGCCGGTGTACTTGCTGCGCTCCCATGCCCCCTCTTTGAGAGACATGTGGGCCTGGGGGATATTGCGCGCCAGGGAGATCAGCATGGCAAAGCTGTGTTCGGCTGTCGACACCGAATTGCCACCCGGCGTGTTCATGACGATGACGCCGCAGCGCGTCGCCGCTTCTACGTCGATATTGTCGACCCCCGCACCCGCTCGTCCGACCACGCGCAGGTTCTTTGCCTCTTTGAGGATCTCGTCGGTGACTTTGGTGCTGCTGCGCACGATCAGACCGGCGTACTCGCCGATGATTGCCTTCAACTCGCCGGGCTCCAGCCCGGTCTTGACATCCACCTCGATGCCCAAGTTGCTCTCCAGGATCTCCACGCAGCGGGAATCCATCTTGTCGCTGATCAGTACTTTCACTTTTTCCTCTATTAGATGGTTTGATGGAACGCAGGCAGTAAATCAGCTCTGGGGACCGTCGATCGCCTCTAAAACCCATTCCAGCACATCGCCCCGCCCGCGGCCGGTGGGCGCCGAAAACGGCGCGAAGGAGATGCCGGCAAAATCTCCCGAACTCTCGAGCTTGGCGAACTGGCGACTCAGCTGGCTGCGCGACAGTTTGTCCGCCTTGGTGAAGACCAGCAGAAACTGCTTCTGGCATTCTCCCAGCCAGGAGATCATCATGCGATCGAGTTCGGTTGGCCCGTGCCGGGCATCGATGAGTTGAACGACGGCGCGCAACTGTGGCCGGTCCTGCAAGTAACTTTCTGTGAGCTTACCCAGGCGGCCACGCAAATCGATACCCCCCTGCACGAATCCGTAGCCGGGCAGATCGACCAGATAGAACCTGTCGTCGATGCGATAGTAGTTGAGCTGCTGAGTCTTGCCGGGAGTGGAACTGGTGCGCGCCAGCTTCTTGCGCTGGACGAGCCTGTTGATCAGCGAAGATTTGCCGACGTTTGAACGGCCCGCAAAGGCCACTTCGGGCAGTCCATCGCCGGGCAGATCCCGCTGGTGGACGGCGCCTATGAGAAATTCAGCGGAATGGAAGTTCATACCACCCTGGACACCCTAAGCTCTTTTGCGCTGCACTTCATCCTCGTCGTCTTCGTCGCCGTAGTTCTGCACCCCTTTTTCGACCATCTCGGCGGTGATCACCAGTTCCTTCAGGTCGTCCTGAGAAGGGATGTCGTACATGATATCCATCATCGCCTGCTCCATGACCGAGCGCAGCCCACGCGCGCCGGTGCCCTTCTTGACCGTCAGGGAGACTACATGGTGCAGTGCTTCGTCGGTGAATTCCACTGCCACTCCATCCAGCTCAAAGAGCCGCTGGCACTGCTGGACGATGGCGTTTTTTGGTTCGGTCAAAATCCGGAACAGGTCTTCTTCGCTCAGCAAATCCAGCGTAGTCAGCACCGGAACGCGGCCGACGAATTCGGGAATGAGACCGTAGGCGAGCAGATCTTCGGGCTGCACCTTGGTCATTATCTCCGGCGATTGGGAATCCACCTCCTCACCGGACTCCGCTCCAAACCCCATGGTCCTCCGTCCGACGCGCTGACTGACGATCTTTTCCAGCCCTTCGAAGGCTCCGCCGCAGATGAAAAGGATATTGCGGGTATTCATCTGGATCATCGGCTGTTCGGGATGCTTGCGTCCCCCTTTGGGGGGGATATTGGCGGTCGTCCCTTCGAGGATTTTGAGCAGTGCCTGTTGAACCCCTTCTCCCGATACATCGCGGCTGACGGACGGAGCCGCACTTTTGCGGGCGATCTTGTCGACCTCGTCCAGGTAGAGAATCCCCTTTTCCGCTCTGGAGACGTCGTAGTCGGCGGCCTGCAGCAGACCCACCAGGATGTTCTCCACATCCTCTCCCACGTAACCCGCTTCGGTGAGGATGGTGGCGTCGGCAATCGAAAAGGGCACCTGCAGCACCTTGGCCAACGTCTTGGCCAGCTCGGTCTTGCCCACGCCGGTGGGGCCGATCAGCATGACGTTGCTTTTGTCGAGTTCGACATCGTCGAGGTTGACGTTGGTGCGGATGCGCTTGTAGTGGTTATAAACTGCCACCGACAGGATCATCTTGGCGCGCTCCTGGCCGATGACGTATTCCTCGAGGAATTTTTTGATATCGGTGGGCTTGGGTATTTCGCCGGTTTCCCAGGGAAGCGCCTGTTTCTTTTCCTCGACCAGCACTTCGTTGCAGAGCTTGACACACTCGTTGCAGATATGCACCGAAGGTCCGGTGATGATCTTCTCGACCTGGTTGGCGCTGCGTCCGCAGAAGGAACAGCGCGGTTCATTTTTAGCGGGCCGTCGTCGCAAGGCGCTCACCTCCTCTCGGAGCTACGCAATTTCGTCTGCTGCTTCGGCCGCCGCCTGCGCCTTCGGGGCGGGCGCGATGATTTCGTCGATCAAGCCGTACTCTTTGGCCTCCTCGGGGCTCATGAAGAAGTCCCGCTCGGTATCCCGCTCTATGCGCTCGAGCGGCTGGCCGCTGTCGCTTGCCAGGATGTCGTCCAGCTGCGTGCGTATCTTGAGGATTTCCCTGGCGTGGATCTCCATATCGGCGGCCTGCCCCCCGATGCCGCCCATCGGCTGGTGCAGCAGAATGCGCGAATTGGGCAGCGCCTGGCGCTTTCCTTTGGCACCGCCGGCCAGCAACACCGCTCCCATGCTGAAGGCCTGGCCGAGACAGAGGGTGGCTACCTCGGCCGGAATGTATTTCATGGTGTCGTAAATGGCCATCCCGGCCGTCACTGATCCACCCGGCGTATTGAGATACAGGGCGATGTCCTTCTTGGGGTCCTGCGAGGCGAGGAAGAGCAGCTGGGCGATGATCAGGTTGGCGATCACGTCGTTGATGGGCGTGCCCAGAAAGATGATGCGATCCTTGAGCAGACGAGAGTAGATGTCGAGGGAGTACTCACCGCGACCGGTTTGTTCGATTACCACAGGTACGTAAGACATAGCAGGCCTTCCCTTTGCCCCGGGGATTCCTTCACCCGGCCGGTTTTCACGCCTTCTCTTCTTTGACCTCGGCCTTTTCGATGAGCAGATCGAAGACTTTTTTCTCTTCCAGCTCTCGCCGCAGATCATCGAGACGTTCGGAGCGCTTCAAATCTTCTGCTTTGAGGCCGATTTCTTCGGCGCGCTGGGCCAGATAAGCCTCGAAATCCTCGTCGTTGGCTTCGATTTCGGCCTGTTTGCGCACGCTTTCGATGAGCAGGTAGCTCTTGAGCCGACGGGTAGCCGTCTCGCGCTCTTCGTCGCTATGCTCGTGGTCGTGCTCGTGGTCGTGCTCATGAGCTGCCCCTTGCTGGTCTTGTTGCATGGAACGCAGGTAGTTTTCAACCATGCTCTCCGGCAGCTCGAAGGGATTCTTTTCGACGAGTTGGTCGACCAGCTCGCTGCGCAGGCGCTGGTCTGAAATGTAAGTCCAGCGCTGGGTGATCTGTTCCCCGATATGCTGGCGCAAATCTTCCAGCGTCTCGTACTCTGCCCCCACATCTTTGGCGAATTCGTCGTCCAGTTCGGGCAGAACGCGCTCGTGTACTTCGCGAGCCGAGACGTTGAAGTGGTCCTGCGTTCCGGCCAGTTCTTCGTTGGGCAGGTCTTCCCGATAGGTGAAACGGACGACGCGCTCCTCGCCGGCCTGGATGCCGATCAGGGCTTCTTCGAAGTCCGGACTGGGAGCCCCTTCTTCGCCGATGAGGAAGCGTCGCTCCTCAAACCGCTCGCCGATGATCGGCACGCCGCTGTCATCGACCCGCTGCAGATCCGCCAGCAGCACATCCCCTTTCTCCAGAGGCCGTTCTACCGAACGCTCGCTGGCCTGGCGGTTCTGGAGATCCTTCAACTGCTCTTCGATCTCTTCATCAGTCACCTCGTGAGTCATTTTGGTGACTGCCAGTTTCTCGTAATTTTCCACTTCGATCTCGGGCCAGATATCCAGGGTTGCAGTAAAGTTCAGCGGCTGCCCCGGCTCGTGCTCGAGTTTGGAGATCGAAGGGGGCGCAGCCGGCACCAGACCGGCTTCGCGCGTGGCCTCTTCGAGGAAGGTGGGGAGTAGATCGGAAATCACCTCGCCGCGAATCGAATCACCGAAGCGCGCTTTGATGACTCTCAGCGGCACTTTGCCCTTGCGAAAGCCGGGCACTTCCAGCCGCTTTTGATACTTGCGGTAGGCGCTGGTGAGTTCGGTCTCGATCCGCTCTGCCGAGATCTCAACTTCCAGTTCGCGCTCCCATTTCCCTTTTTCGACGACATTTGTCTTCACTGTTTCAAACCTCAATATGCGGGCACAAAGAGATATCTGCTCCGTCTGTGAAGAGATGAACGAATCTGTTCATCTCCTCGGAAAAACGGAGCAGAGCTGCTGCCCGGAAGATGGAAAGTAGGAATCGAGGGTTCGTCCAAGCATTACTTCCAGGTCGATATTCGCTGGCGGCGATCTCCGGCATTCTCGGCTCGGTCGATCCCTGGACAAACTCCGAATTCAAATACGTGCGAAAGGGGGGACTCGAACCCCCAAGCCCTTTCGGGCACTAGATCCTAAATCTAGCGCGTATACCAATTCCGCCACTTTCGCATTTCAGAGACAGTTTAATATTATAGTATCTTAAGAGAACAGGGTCAAGAGATTGGCCCTGTTTCAAAGAGGTGCGCTGCGCCTGTCTCGATCGCAGTCGCTATCCCTCGTCGGGATGTTTCCAGGTTTCCATGCGCCGTCCGATTTCAGCGCGCAGTTCGGGGATGGCAACGCGGTCCTGAGCCATCGAATCCCGCTCCCGCACGGTGACCGTCTGATCTTCCAGCGTCTGCGAGTCCACTGTGATACAGAAGGGCGTCCCCACCTCGTCCATGCGCCGATAGCGACGACCGATGGCACCTCCTTCATCGTAGAATACCGGAAAGTGGGGCCGCAAATCCTCGGTGATCTTGTGGGCCACCTCGGGCATGCCGTCCCGTTTGACCAGCGGCAGGATGGCCGCCTTGATCGGCGCGATCCGCGGATGGAAGCGCATGACCACGCGCTTTTCCCCCTTCACCTCCTCCTCGTGGTAGGCCTCGACCAGACAGGCCATGAGCGTGCGGCTGGCGCCGATTGAGGTTTCGATTACGCAGGGGAGCACCTTTTTGCGACTCTGGTCGTCAAAAAAGCGGAGTGCCTTGCCCGAGAATTGCTCGTGCTGCGACAGGTCGTAGTCGCCGCGGTTGTGGATCCCTTCGATCTCCCCGGCCCCGAAGGGGAATTCGTACTCCACGTCGAAGGCGGCTCGACAGTAGTGGGCCAGTTCGTTCCCCTGATGCTGGTACCACTTCAGTTTATTTTCGGGCAAACCGATTTGCCGGAACCACTGCCAGCGCTCCTGTCTCCAGTAGTCGAACCATTCATCCTCAGTGCCCGGCGTCACGAAGAACTGCATCTCCATCTGCTCAAACTCACGCGTGCGAAAGAGAAAGTTTTTGGTGTTGATCTCGTTGCGGAACGCCTTGCCGATCTGGGCGATGCCGAACGGCAGTTTCTGACGCATGGCGGTCTGCACGTTGAGGAAATTGACGAAGATCCCCTGAGCGGTTTCCGGCCGCAGGAAGACGCGGGCGCTGTCCTCTTCGAGTGGGCCGACGAATGTCTTGAACATCAGATTGAAATCGCGCGCCTCGGTGAGAACTTCTTTATTGCCGCACACCGGGCACTGGCCTGCGGCCAGTTGCTCTTTGTTGAGCATATCTTCGCGAAAGCGCGCCTTGCAGCTGCGGCAGTCGATCATCGGGTCGGTGAAATTGTCCACGTGGCCCGACGCCTCCCAGACCCGTGGGTGCATCAGGATGCTCGCGTCCAGCCCCTCCACGTTTTCCCGGTAGGTCATCGACCGCCACCAGGTATCCTTGATATTGCGCAACAATTCCACGCCCAGAGGCCCGTAGTCCCAGCAGCCGTTGAGGCCCCCGTAGATCTCCGAGCTCTGAAAAATAAATCCCTTGCGTTTGCACAGGGGTACCAGTTTGTCCATTACATCAGCCATGCATCTCTCCTGTATGCTCGTGTCGTTTCTTGCAAATTTTGCTTATCGAGTATCGACTTGCTCTTCTGCCCCACCTGTCGCGCCGTCGATGCCGCCTGCGGCAGCAGCCGTTCTCGAGGTTACCGCCTCCAGGAATTCGAGCGCTCTGAGGGGACCTCTTCCTCCGCCATGATACTCCAGAAAGCTGCGCAGTGCCGCGCGGATCTCGCCGCGTCGTCCCGGCGTTGCCGGGATCGCCTCCTTGCTGTAACTCCTCACTTCCTGGAGATGGGAGAGGTGGCGCAAGCTCTGCCCGGCCATGCGGATGCCGTTCCCCTGACCGCAGGCCGGGCACAGACCTCCTCCAGACGCCGCACTGAACCACAGCCAGGGTCCCACCAACTCCTTGCGGCAGGAGACGCACTGCGCCAGCTCCGGGCGATAACCCAGCGCTTCGCTGACGCGCAGCTGGTAGTACCAGAACAGCGGTTCGGTCTGTTCTGATTCCACTTCGCTCAATCCTTCCAGCACTCCGGCCAGACAGAGATAGAGGCGTCTGTTCGCCTCTCCCTCAATGGTGAGGTGGTCGATCAACTCGCAGGCAGCGCTGCCAAAGGAGAGCCGCTCCAGATCCTCTGTCAGCTGTGGCCGGGCATGCAGGGTCTCGCAGTCGCTCAGCGTCTGCAGATCGCGTTCGTCCCGCAGGTAACAGACGGCGTGCACTTCGTTCATCAACTCCAGAGAGCCGCCGAATTTGCTCTTCGGTTTTCGCGCACCCTTGGCGGTTACCTTGATTTTGCCGTAGTCCTGGGTGTACAGGGTTACCAGTTTACTGGTTTCACCCAGGCGCTGGCCGCGCAAAACTATGGCTTTCGTTTTGACGATCGACCGAGGCATGCGCTAGCGCTTCTCCTCCTGGGGCGCCGTCGGCCGCAGCCGATATACGCGCTCCATCTTGCGGCTCATACCGTATTCTTCGCGCGCCACCTTCTCCACGTAATCCAGATCGTTTTCCAAAAGCCACAGCGCCTGCCGCAGACTGTCGTTTTCAGCCTCCAGAAGCGCCGCGTGGAGCTCCACTTCCTCCAATTTTCGCCAGCGCTCCCCGAGAGGATAAGGGCCTTGATCGCGGCCGAAAAAAGCGTATCCCACCAGAGCCAGGATGGCGATCGGCAGGAGCTTTTTCCAGCGCGGTTTGCGCATGGCAACGCGGGGGCGTTTCACCGTGGTGGGCCGGGGGCTCATAGAATCCTTTGTGCGGAAATTAGCGAGAGGCTCGCGTAAGGACATTCAGATTAGCAGCACCAGATCGTCCCGATGGATGACCTCCAATGCGGGATATCCGAGTTCATCTTCAACCTGTTGCGAGTTCTTGCCGAGGATGCACCTGAGGTCGTCGACATCGTAACGGCTCAGACCGCGCGCCAGTTCCCCTCCTCCTTCGCTCTCCACCCGGATCGTATCGCCGGCTACAAAGTTTCCTTCACAGGCGACGATGCCGGCCGGCAGCAGGCTCTTGTCGCGCTCGGCTATCGCTCGCTGCGCTCCCCGATCGACCTTTACGCTGCCCTTGCAGGCAGAGGCGAAGGCGATCCAGCGCTTGCGGCTGTTCAAACGCTTTCTGGCCGGCAGAAAGAGAGTGCCCAGCTCACATCCATCGACGATATCGAGCAGACGGTGCTTGCGCGCGTGGGCGATGACCATCATCTCACCGGAGGCCATCAGCAGCCGGGCGGCCCGCAGCTTGGTCTCCATACCGCCGCTGCCGACCGCGCTGCCCGAACGCTCGACTGTTGGGAGATTCTCCGCATCGCCGTAGCGCATTTGCCGCACCAGCTCTCCTTCGGGCCCTCGCGGACCATAGGCCGAATACAGTCCCTCCACGTCCGAGAGGATGACCAGCAACTGGGCTCGAATCAGGTTGGTTACATAGGCGGCCAGCATATCGTTTTCGCCGATCTGGCGTTTGAGTTCGGCTACGGCGACGCTGTCGTTTTCGTTGATGACGGGCACTGCCCCATAGGCGAACAGGCTGCGAAAGGTGTTCTCCAGGTTCAGATAGCGCCGTCTGTTGTCGAAGATATCTTCTGCGGTCAGCAGCACCTGGCCGATGGGCACGCCGCGGCGCCGGAACAGTCCCTTGTAAGCGTTCATGAGCAGATTTTGACCGACGGCAGCTACCGCCTGCAGGTCGGGAATCGCCCGGGGGCGAACCTCCAGGTCCAGATGCCCCATGCCGGCGGCCACCGCTCCAGAGGTGACGAGCGCCACCTCCATACCGCGTTCGCGCAGGTCGACCAGATCGGCGACCAAGCGCCGGAGGACGCGGCGATCCAGACTGCGACCGCGGGTGGTGAGGCTGCTGCTGCCGATCTTGACCACCAGGCGCTTAACCTGTCCCATGAGCGCCTGCCGAGGTCGCCCGGCAGCCTTCTCTGCCTTTGCCATCACCTCTCCTCGCACTTCACTCGCGCACTACGACGCCGCGCTCTTTGAGGAACTGCTTGACCTGGGGGATGGAATAGACCCCGAAGTGGAATATCGAGGCGGCCAGCGCCGCGCTGGCCTGTCCTTCGGTGAGCACCTGGTGCATGTGTTCGATGCTGCCTGCTCCCCCCGAAGCCACGATCGGCACCTCGACGCGCTCGGCGACCATTTGGTTCAACGGCAGGTCGTAGCCATCGCGGGTGCCGTCGGCGTCTATGCTGTTGAGCACCAGCTCCCCCGCGCCCCGGTCGACCAGTTCCTCCACCCACTCGAGGGCGTCGATACCGGTACCCTTCCTGCCGCCGTTGACGTAGATCTCCCAGCTCGGTTTCTCGTCCGGAGTGGAGGGGCGGCGGAGGGCGTCGATTGCGCCGACGATACACTGCGATCCGAAGCTCTCGGCGCTGCGGGTGATGATTTCGGGATCGTGCACCGCCGCCGAATTGATCGACACTTTGTCCGCTCCGCCTTTGAGGATCTGGCGGACATCGTCGAAGGTGCGGATCCCCCCTCCCACGGTGAGCGGGATGAAGACCTGCTCCGATACTTGCTGAACCAGATCCATGACGATATCCCGCCCCTCAGCCGAGGCGGTGATATCGTAGAAGACCAGTTCGTCCGCCCCTTCATGGTCGTAGCGAGTGGCCAATTCCACCGGATCACCGGCATCGCGGTCGGCAGAAAAGCGCACGCCGCGCACGTTGCGCCCATTTTTGACATCGAGACAGGGAATTATTCGTTTTGCCAGCATATATCCTCGATCGATCTTCAGCTCAATTCGGCGAAATTCTTGAGAATCTGCAGGCCGTGCTTCTGGCTCTTCTCCGGATGAAACTGCACGCCGAAGATCTGATCGTATCCGGCGATGGAGGTGTAGTCCAGTCCGTACTCGGTGCTGGCCAGCCGATGCTCGGGTCGTTCGGTGTCCACGTAATAGGAGTGGACGAAGTAGTAGAAGCTGGCGTCGGGCACCCCTTCCAGGATCGCCGCCGGTTTTTCGATGGAAATCTGGTTCCAGCCGATCTGCGGCACCCGCTCTGTGGCCGGGAAGCGCACCACTTTGCCCGGCAGCAGGCCCAAGCCGCGATGATTGCCCATCTCCTCGCTCTCGGCGAACATCAACTGCAGACCGACGCAGATACCCAGAAAGGGCTTCCCCCGCTCTATATCTCGCAGAATAGTCTCTTCCCAGCCTCCCCGACGGAGATTGCGCATGGCGTCGCCGAAAGCGGCATCGCCGGGCAGCACCAGATGGGTAGCACTATCTACCCGCGCTGGTTCTTCGACGATTTCCGCGGAGAATCCCAAGAATTCAAACGCCTTCTGCACGCTGCGCAGATTGCCCATTCCGTAGTCGATGATGGCGATCATGATTTCCCCAGTTCGACAGCCCGCTCGGTAGCGGCCTTCACAGCGCTGATCAGCGCATCTCTCAGCCCTTTTTCTTCCAGTTTGTGCAGTCCTGCAATGGTCGTCCCACCGGGGGAGGTGACCTGGTCCCGAAGCGCGGCCGGATGGGTTTCACTTTCGAGAACCATGCGCGCGGCACCCAGCAAGGTCTGGGCGGATAACTTCAGGGCCACGTCGCGCGGCAGGCCCATCCGTACGCCGCCGTCGGCCAGCGCTTCGATGATGGTGTACACGTAGGCCGGGCCGCTGCCGGCGAGTCCGGTCACCGCATCCATCTGTCCCTCGGGCACTTCGACCGCGCTGCCCGCCGTATCGAGCAGCGTGCGCGCCATCTCCAGATGCTCTTCGGTAGCGTGCCGCCCTCTGCACATCCCGAAGGCCGAAGCTCCCAGGCGAGCCAGGGTTTGCGGCATAACGCGGATCACCGGCACCGTCGCCGGCAGTCCGGCTTCGATAGTTTCCGTGCTGATGCCGGCCATGAGGGAGAGCAGAATCTGTCGCTCGCCGAGGTGCGGGCCGATCAGCGGTAACACTTTAGAGGAGACCTGGGGTTTTATGGCGAGCACTACAATATCCTGCCCGTTGACAGCAGCAAACGTCTCCGTGCTCGTTCGCACCCCCAATTCTTCCAGGGGTTGCAATGCCTCTCGTCGGGGGTCGACCACTGTGAAGCGGGTGGGTGACACACCTCCCACCTCTATCATGCCGGCGATCAGCGCGCTGCCCATATGGCCCGCGCCGATAAACCCCAACTTGCATCCCTCAATCATAACACAATCTCCCATTCACCTTTTATGGGGGTATCAAAAAAAGCTTGAAAACCCCTCTGCCACAAGGTCATAAGTGCTCTAAAAATAGAGCACTTATTTTATCCTGTCAAATCTCTGTTCCGCACCTGGTAAAGTGTGTAAAAGAGCAGTTTGAACGGCGCCTTTTGTGCGCCTACGCCTCTTTTTTAGCGGCGATTAAGCCTTCTTCAGGTCTTCTTCGGAAGAAAAAAATGCTCGGTACGACCGCAGACTGATCTATCCTGTAGAGTATCGTTTTATCCCCTTCGATTGGTTGCGTTTTTCGGCATCTATTCTTTCCCTCTTTTCTCTCTGAAAAGAGGTTATTCTTCAGGGTCGATTGCCTACCACAATCTAACTCATTGAAACAGTGCAATTTCCGCTTGACTAATTGCTCGGCATCGTGCTATCTTTGGGCGAATATATATGCATATTATTGTATCCTCGCCAACGGAGGAAACCGGAAATTATGCGCATGACCCTCTCTCGGAGAGGAGGTGGCTGGTTGGGTTGCTAATGTCGATTTGCGCATGCTGCGAATGCGGGTCGCCTGTGGAGCGACTTGCGCGCATGGAATTCATCCATTCCAAATTCACATCCATCCCACAACCGCGCGTAAAGGAGTAATCAGATGGCCAAGAAGAAGGCTCCAGCCAAGAAGAAGGTGGCCAAGAAAGCCCCGGCCAAGAAGAAGGCTCCAGCCAAGAAAGCCCCGGCCAAGAAGAAGGCTCCAGCCAAGAAGGCTCCGGCCAAGAAGGCTCCAGCCAAGAAGGCTCCGGCCAAGAAGGCTCCGGCCAAGAAGGCTCCGGCCAAGAAGGCTCCGGCCAAGAAGAAGACCAAGCGCAAACCCAATCCCTCCTTCATGAAACCACAGCAGCCGGATGCGGCTCTCGGCGCCATAGTGGGAAACAAGCCACTGCCCCGCACTCAGGTGACCAAGAAGATCTGGGCTTATATAAAGAAAAATGGCCTGCAGGACAGTCAGAACAGGCGAATGATCAATGCCGACGATAAGCTCAAAGAGGTATTCGCCGGCAAAAAGCAGGTCAGCATGTTCGAGATGACCAAACTGGTCAACCAGCATCTGGGCTAGCCCGATCGCCTCTGGCTGGTCAGTCGTTTCCAGCGACATTCGTTCATCGCAGACAACACGAGAGAGGGATCCCGGTTTCGGGATCCCTCTCTCATTTACTTATTTTTCTACAAAATCTGATTTTGCGGGATAAGCGCAAAGCAATCCCGCCGGGATCCACCTGGGTGTGACACCAGGCACGATGGAGACAATTTTCCATGTTAACCGAATTGATTGCCGCCACCAGCGTGGTGCTCTGCGTCTCCTGTCTCTGTTCGCTGCTCGAGGCGGTGCTCTATTCACTACCGGTCAGCCAGATAGAGATGATGGCCAGCGAAAATCGCAACTCTGGCAAAATACTCCAAGAACTCCACGCCGATATTCAACGCCCTATCTCGGCTATCCTGTCGCTCAATACCCTGGCCAATACCGGTGGGGCGGCGATTGCCGGAGCGGCCTTCGTCGAAGCCATTGGCACAACTTATGAGGTCTATTTCACCGGCGGTCTGGCCCTGGCCGTGCTCCTCTTCTCAGAGGTGATACCCAAGACGGCCGGCGTCGTCTACGCCCGATCCCTGGGACCTTTTATCGCCCGCCCCATCCAGCTGATAGTCTGGCTCTTCACGCCTTTTATCTGGCTCAATCGCTTCGCTACTCGTCTGATTACCCGCGATTCCGGGGCCATTCAGGAGATCTCGGCTGAGGAAATCGAGGTAATTGCCAGAATGAGCCGCCAGGCCGGTGCTATCGACCTGGAGCAGGAGCGCGTCATCGGCAATATCCTCAAACTCCACCATCTCAGAGCTCGCGATATAATGACTCCGCGCACCGTAGTCTTCTCGCTGGATCGAAACGCCACTCTGATCGAGGCACGCGAGGAGGCGGGCAGCTGGCCACATACCCGTGTACCTCTTTATGACGGAGACCGGGAAAACGTCACAGGACTGGTGTTCCGCCGGGATGTGTACAGCGCCCTTGCCGATGGCCGCAAGGCGATTAAGCTGGCCGATCTGGAACGCCCGATCCACACCGTACCCGAAGCCGCCCGTGCCAACCAACTGCTGCAGAACTTCCTTCAACGCCGCGAGCACCTCTTTGCCATCATCGACGAATATGGGGTCTTTTCGGGAATCCTCACCCTGGAGGATGTGATAGAGGAGATTGTCGGCGCAGAGATCGTCGATGAATCCGATTCGGCGGTCGACATGCAGGAACGGGCCCGCAGCCGCAGCCGCCGCATAACCGACTCTTCTGCAGAGGAGTGATCTACCTGCGCGCGCTGAAGGCTTCTCAGATGCGGGAATTTTTCGTAGGTTTTTACGGATTGTTTTCCCCTGTTCGACACCCGTGCAAAGGAGTGAAGCCCTAGATGAGAGCCCTCGTCGCACTTGCGGACGGTACCGTTTTCGAAGGACGCGCCCTGGGCGCCGGCGGAGAAGTTATGGGCGAGATGGTATTCAATACCAGCATGACGGGATACCAGGAGATCCTCACCGATCCTTCCTACGCCGGCCAGATCGTCACTATGACCTACCCGCTCATCGGCAACTACGGAGTCAATCCGGAGGATGAAGAATCGGATCGTCCGCAGGTCAAAGGGTTCGTGATGAAGGAGTGCAGCCGCATTCCCAGCAGCTGGCGCTCGACCCAATCTCTGCCTGATTACCTAGCGGAGCACGGCATCATGGCGATAGAGGGGATCGACACGCGCGAATTGACGCGACGAGTGCGCACCTACGGGGTGATGGATGCCGTCATGTCTACCGAGGATCTCGATCCCGACAGTCTGGTGCGCAAGGCCCGGGAATGGGATGGGCTGGAGGGGTTGGATTTGGCCAGAGAGGTGACCTGCCAGGAATCTTACGTCGTCGCTCCGGACGAGCCCCGTTTCCACGTCGTCGCCTACGATTTCGGCATCAAGCGCAATATCGTTCGCAAGCTGGTCGAGGTCGGCTGCAAGGTGACCGTAGTTCCGGCCACCACCAGCGCCGCCGAGGTTCTGGCCATGGAGCCGGATGGCGTCTTTCTGTCCAATGGTCCGGGCGATCCCCGGCCGGTGACCTACGCCATCGCGGCGGCGCGCGAGCTGATCGGCAAGAAGCCGATCTTCGGCATCTGCCTGGGACACGAGATTCTGGGGTTGGCCTGCGGCGCCGAGATCTTCCATCTCAAGTTCGGTCATCGCGGCGCCAACCAGCCGATCAAGGAATTTTCGACCAATCGCATTCTGATCACATCCGAGAATCACGGTTGGGGGATCAAAGCGGATTCGCTACCGGACTGTCTGGAGATCACTCGTCTCAACCTCAACGACAGCTGCGTCGAGGGGATGCACCACAGAGAACATCCGGTCTTTTCCATCCAGTGCCACCCCGAGGCTTCGCCCGGACCGCACGACAGCTTCCATCTGTTCGCCTATTTCGCCGAATTGATGGATAAACACGCCGCCTGAGGGGCATATCATGAGCCAGGACGTCATTCGCACGCTCGCCGGTCGCTGTCGCCTGGGCATCGGGTGCGCGGACATCACCCCGCCGCCGGACGCGTATCATCGCAATTGGGGCGCCGCTCTCCACGACGCTGCGGAGGGAATCCATCGCCCTCTGCGAGCGACTGCCATGCTCCTGCAGGGCCTGGAAGATGGCCCCGAGCAGTTACTGGTCGCCCTCGATCTGGGCTGGCTGCGGGCTCGCGAGATGGAGAGACTTCTGGAACAGGTGAGCGCCGGGACAGGCGTCGCTTTGGAGTGTCTGTCCGTCGTCTTCTCCCACACCCATTCCGCCGTCAACCTGGATCTCTCTCGGATTGACGAACCGGGCGGTGACCACATCACCCCCTTTCTGGAGCGCCTTCCCGGCGATATAGTCGAAGCGGCTGAAAAGGCGCGCAGCGCCGTCCGTCCGGTCGATCTGACCTTTGCCCGAGGATGCTGCGGTCTGGCCATGCATCGGGACTACCGGGACGAAGAACGCCAGGTGTTCGTCTGTGGCCCCAATCCGGGCGGCCCCGCCGACGATGCCGTCTGGGTGATGCGGGCGGCCGACCTTTCGGGAGAAACGCTGGCCTATCTGGTCAACTACGCCTGCCACCCGACCACTCTGGCCTGGGAAAATCGATTGATCAGTCCCGACTACATCGGCGGCATGCGCGAACTGGTGGAGGAGACGACCGGCGTTCCCTGCATGTATCTGCTGGGAGCATCCGGAGATCTGGGACCCAGAGACGGATTTACTGGAGATACGGTCGTTGCCGATCGCAACGGTCGCCGGCTGGGATACGCCGCCCTCGAGGCGATCGAATCGATGCCCCCACCCGGCACCGAGATGCGCTATGTCGAGCCGGTTATTTCGGGCGCCACGCTCGGGATCTGGGAGCATCGGCCGTTTGCCCCCGAGCGCCTGGAAGCGGTGCAGATCTTCCGCTTTGCGCAGCTGCAGATCGATCTTCCCTTCAAGGAGATGAAGAGCCGGGAGGAGTTAGAGGCTGATCTGAAGATGTGGCGGGAGAAGGAGGATGCGGCCCGAAGAGAGGAGCACACGCTGGATGTGCGCGACTGTCGGGCGCGGATCGAACGGGTGCGCCGTGCTCTGGGTCGCCTGGAGGGGCTTCCGCCCTCCGGTCGGGCGACCTACTGCCCCCAGTTATGGCAGCTGGGCGAGGGGGTGCTGGTGGCAGTCGGAGGAGAGCCTTACAATCTCTTTCAGCGCGCGCTGCGGGAGGGCTTCCCCGATGTTCCGATCCTGATTGCCGAACTCAGCAATCGCCCGCATTCCTACATTTTGCCCGTCGACCAGTGCGGCCGCGGCCACTATCAGGATGAGATATCCACTCTGGCACCCGGTTCGCTGGAGCTGATCATAGACGTTATTGGCGCCCAACTGCGGGAGTGGGGGCTGGGCTGAGTCGCTGTCGTCCGAGTGCGATTCCCGAACATCTGGTCGCGCAGTGGATTCTCATCAACGATGGGATTCCCGTTTCATGCCCCCTTCGGTTCCCGCCGATTTTCCCCCATTACATCGAAACTCCCAGCAGGCCGCGGGTCAGCTGAAAGTCGGTATTGTGCTGCTCCATGGCCCTGGGATGCTGCTGCCGAGAGGCGATCCGGCAGATCAGCTCCAGCAGCTGTTCGGACCAGAGGTCGGTCGGTCCGGTCAGCTCCAGGTCGAGGTCGGTGGAGAAATGCTCCAGCATCGATTTGGCGGATGAGACCTGCATCAGGGGCACCAGGGGATGTCCCTGCGCGGGATGCTCGCCCACGTGCGCCAGCAGGAGCTCCATCCCGGTGGCTCCCAGCCCGGTCAGCGTCTCCACCCAGTGGTCGGTGGGGTTTTCCATGACGAAGAATCCGGGTCCCGGGGCGGGTTGACCGTAGGCCAGACAGATCTCTGTATTTCCCTCTTCCAGCAATTCTCCGACAAAACTCCCGGTGTTCAAAAGGTTCGATCTTTCGGGAACGACCACCGTTCCTCCCGCTCCGACAATCCGGCGCGCCAGGTGGGCAAAACTGTGGGCCACCTGTGGGTCGAGTGGCCCGGAACTCAGCAAGCCCAGGCGCAGTGCACCCAGTCCCACTTCTTCGGCGGGGGGGGACTCCAAACCTTCCAGGTGCTGGGTGAACCAGCGCTCCACCCTGGCCAGCGCTTTCTCTATGCCTCCATCCATCTGCACACTGGCCCAGCCGAAGCTCTCCGGAGAGAATCCCATGGCCGTAAGTTCGTTGCGCATGTAGTCGTTGTGCGTCTTTTCGCAGCCGTGCTCAAGCAGGAGTGCGCAGCGCACCAGCGGGTGGGTGAGGTAGCCGAGCATGGTGCGGCTGTAGATCTCGTCGGCGGTGCCACCACAGCCCTCGGTGTGCAGCAGGGGGACAAAGCGGGAGATGCCCTTTGCGCGCCCCAACCCGGTGGCGTTGAGCCGCTCGGCCGCCAGGCGGGCGACCTGCGCCGAACAGAGGCTGGTGGGCAGAATCAGGCCGATCTGATCGGTGGTGTTGCGACCATCGATCCGCAGCGCCGAAAAGCGCGTATCCTCCTCCGGGCTTCCTTTTACGCCCAGCGGTTTCCCCTCCGGCGCCGGCAGAGAGCGGAGCCGCTCCAATTGACTGCCGTCCCGCTGTGGCCAGTTGCGCCAGATCTGCACCTGGGCGTGGCCGGCCCGCTCTCCTTTGGAACGGGTCCCAGCGGCGACCTGCAGGGTGAGATCGAACATCTTGCGCCCCAGTTCGTCCATCGGCACGCCGTCCTGGTAGGCGCCGGCGTTGACATCCATGTCCTCGGCCAGCAGTTCATAGCGCGAGGTGGTGGTGACGATTTTGAGGGTAGGCACGAACGGAAAGTTGGTGACCGAACCGTTGCCAGTGACGAAGTAGATCGCGTTGCAGCCGGCGGCGACCTGGCCGGCAATGCTCTCCAGGTCGTTCCCCGGACTGTCCATAAAGTAGTAGCCCGGCTCAGTCATGGGTTGGGCATAGTCGATGCAGTAATCGAGACGCACGTCCGGATTGCGCTTGCGGGCGGCGCCGATCGATTTGAGAGCGATGTTGTACAGGCCGCGGAATTTGTTGCCACCGGATGGATTGCCCTCCGCCGACTCGCCGTGCCAGGCGACTCGTTCCTTGAAGCGTTCGATCCCTTCCAGAAAACGGCGGGCGGTCTCCGCATCCCGCACGTTTTGCAGCACGTACGGTTCGGCACCGATCAACTCGTCGGTTTCCGCCAGATTGGCCGTGCCTCCGTGGCGGATCAGCTCACGCGCCGCCCAGGCTGCCAGCGGATTGCCGGAAATGCCCGAGAAGGCATCGGAACCGCCGCACTGCAGGGCGATTTTCAGCTGGGAGAGAGGCTGCTCGCTGCGGCGCTCGCCGCCCATATTTTCCAGCCAGGTGCGAATCTGGCGCTCCCCCTCGTTCAGATGATCGGCAAAGCTGCCGCGCAGGGTCATAAATCGATGCGGCACCTGGTCGAGGGGATAGTCGTGCGCGGCCATGTATTCCTGCAGCATCCGGTTGGTGATCGCCTCCACACCGTAGTCGACGGCCAGCAGCGCGCCGATGTTGGGATGGACGGCGAAACCAGCCAGGGCGCGCAGCACCAGCTTCCGGTTGTTCGGATCTTCAATCCCTCCACCCTCGGTGTGATCCACGGCGACGACGCCGTCGACGGAGTCGATCCCGGCAGTGGTCTCCCGCAATCGCGAAGCCAGCAGGCGGGCGAAGCTGGCCGTGCGCGAGCTGGTGCCCACGACGACCACGTAGTTGCGCGTCCCCACGCCGCGTTGGGGGCCGCGGTCGTATCCGGAGAAGGTTCCGGTTTGGTCGTAGAGGTCGACTTGCCTGCCGGGGCGGAAGCTCTCTCCGTCCAGTTCGTAGCGCTCGATGCGATCTTCGAAGTTCGCTTCAACCGGAAGTTCGAAGTCCAGATCGCGCCCCCCCAAAGCCTCGAGCATGCCCCGATTGCACACGTAGGCGCCCGGCTCGATGGCGCGCGTCGCCCGTCCGAAGGGCAGGTTCCACGAGAGCAGATCCTCCCCCGCTGGAATCGGCCGCACGGCGAAACGGTGGCCCTCCATCACGGTGCTGTCGAGCAGTATGCACGTGCCCTGAAAACGGATCTCGGTGCCGGTTGCCAGACGTCGCGTGGCGATGGCCACGTTGTCGCCCGCCATTGGCAGGCGTCCCACCTCATCGAAGTCGCATACCCGCTTCATCTACGTTCCCTTTTTTGTCAATGAGATTTCTGTCAGCGCTCAAATCTTCTCCGCATTGGCGGAGTATCTAATTTTCAGTCTCTCAGAGAAAATATCGCGCCGGATAAGGCGGAAATCGCATATTTCAGAACAGCTCGAAGTTGCTCGCATCCAACCGTTGCGCCTGGTGCAGCAAGACCGCATTCGCCAGTTCGATGGCCAACCGCGACTCCAGGGTCACTCCGGCCCGCACGCCCACGCACGGGTCGTGCCGACCCTTTTCCAGCAGGAATTCGATCTCCTCCAGATTCTTGCGCACCGATTCCTGCGGCTGGGCGATGGTCGAAGTCGGCTTGAAGCCGACCCGGCAGACCAGGGGCATGCCGGTGGTGATGCCGCCGAGAAGGCCGCCGTGGTGGTTGCCGCGGTAGCCGCTGCGGCGGATCGGGTCGTTGTTCTGGCTGCCGTACCGTTTCACCACCTCGCACCCGGAGCCGATTTCGCAAGACTGCGCCGCATTGAGTCCACCCAGGCTGCCCATCAGCCGCAGCTTCAGGCTCTGGTAGAGCGGTTCTCCGGCCAGCGCCGGAACGTTCACCGCCACTACCTCCACCGCCGCTCCAATGGAGTCCTGTCGCCTGCGGGTGGCGTCGATCAGGCCGGCTGCTTCGGCGGCGAAGTCGGCGTCGACGGCATGTATCTCGGCCTGCTCCAGCTGAGTTTCGAGGTCGGCGATTTGCTGCGGGTTCAGACGACCCCCCTCTGCTTCCCCGGCCAATTCCTCGATGCGATCGATCAGCCGCTGTCCGGCCTGCAGGGAGCCGACCTGACAGATCGACGAGAAGATCGCCGTGCCGAACTGGTCGGCGAGCAGGAGGCGGGCGATCGAACCGCCGATCACGTCCGATATGGTGGAGCGATAGCTGGAGCGCCCACCGCCGCGCACGTCGACGAAACCGCGGGATTTGAAATATTTGACCAGGTCGGTGTGGCCGGGCCGCACCTCCCCTTCGGGTCCGGCGAACTGGCGGTAGTCGGCCGAGCGCTTGGCCGCCGAAAGGACGATTGCGGCCAGTGGTTCGCCGGTCGTGTATCCTTCTTCGTAGGCGTGCGTTGCGACTCCCTCACCATCCGCCTGGACCTGCAGTTCGGGGCCGGTCAACAGCTGGTCGTGGTCTTCGCAATACAGTCCGGCGGTAAAGGCGACCTTGTCCGCTTCGCGCCGCGGCGTGCCCAGCTTGTTGCCCCCTGGCCGGCGGCGGTCCAGGTAGCGCTGCACCTGAGCCCGGCTGACCTGCAGACCGGGCGGGCAGCCGAAGACAATAGTCGTTATCGCCGGCCCGTGCGATTCGCCGGCGCCCGCCACCCCGAACAGGGGGCCGCCCAAGATTTCCATAGCTCTATCCTCATCTGAAAAAAGAAAAAACAAGGGGATTTCAGGACCATGGCCCCGCTTCCCTCCGTTTGCGTTCAAGCAATATAAAATACTGTTTTTTCAATCTTTTTCCACTCTAATGCCCATCCAGTGGGCGCGGGCGGAAAACGATTACTTGGAAGGCTGTCAACTTTTTTTTACCTTGGTGCTTCCAGATGTGATGCGCCTCACAGTGCATCGGAATGCCGTTCTCTATCTTTTGCCTGCAACGATCGCCAATTAAGTCCGTTTTCTGACCAGATTGGGGAGAAGCGAGAAAGGAGGGGAGTTCCGCACCCCGTCGGATCGCACGGACAGAAAAATCACAGATCTGTTATGGCAAGAGGGATGCCCCCTCTTTCATTCAAGGAGTCCATCATGTTCAAGAAAATCCTCCTCATCGCGTGTGCGCTTTCCCTGGGCGTGGCCCCGGTTGCGGCGCAGGACGATCCACCTCCCCCCATGGGGCCGATGGAGCCACATCTGTTCATACCCGGGCCCGAACCGCCCATTGATCCGGCCGAGTACGCAGATTACGAAGCGTTCGAAGAGGCGTTCTTCGCGGCCGTGGCCGGCGACGACGTGCTCACTCTCGAAGAGCTGATGGAGCTCATGCCGCCGCCACCCGAAGGAGAAGAGCCACCGCCGGGAGATATGCCCCCGCCCATGTCGGGGATGGAGATTCCGCTGCCGGAGGGGTTCGAGCCGCCGCCGCCGGATGAGGCCCCCGAGGGGTTCCTTGAAGCGGCGTTTGCCGCCATCGCCGGAGACGACCTGGAGCTGACCCTCGACGAGTTCATGGCTGCGCTGCCCGATCCGGAGGAATGGCCGCCAATGCCGCCGGACGATCCGCCAATGCCGCCGCCGGATGAGATGCCACCACCGCCGGATGACCCGCCGCCACCGGACGATCCCCCGCCAATGGGTGATCCTCCGCCGATGGAAGGCATGATGCCGCATCTGTTCATTCCGCTGCCCGAAGACTTCGATCCGCCGCCGCCCGAAAACGGTCCCGAGGCGTTCCTCGACGCCGCCTTCAGCGTCATCACCGATGGCGATGGGGAGTTGACATTCGACGATTTGCTGGCGCTCATGCCGCCGCCGGATGAGATGCCACCACCGCCCGAAGGGGACGAGCCACCCCCGCCGCCGATGGGCCTGCACATTCCGCTACCCGAAGGGTTCGAGCCGCCGGAAGATGCGCCCCCGGAAGCCTTTCTCGAGGCCGCCTTTGGTATGATCGCCGGTGAGGATGCCATCCTGACGCTGGAAGAGCTGAAGGACTGGATGAGCAAATTCAAACCGATGGATGGCGATATGGTCGGCCCCGCCGAAGGGGACTTCGGCATGCTGCCCGATCCGCCGGAGTGCACGGATGAACTGGTCACCAGCGAGATGGGCTACCAGGAGGCGAACGTCCCCTGCGGCGGTCAGGAGGGCAACGTGGTCTTCCGCACCGTCTGCAACGAAGAGGGGTACAACAGCCAGGCAATCAGCCTGCCTGCCGACCGCATGGCCAGCTGCTTCGGCATTGAGGCGATGACCAAGAATAAAGTCGTCTTCGTCATCTACGCCGAAGTCGATCCGGGAGGACTCATCTACGACTCCACTCGGGATGGACTGGAGAATATCGGCATGGTCGAGCTGGTCGCCGACGACGGCGACGCGGTCTACCGGGTGGAACTCGACATGGACGAGTCGGATCCGGGCGCCCGGGTCACCGTCCGCTTCAACGATCATCCGATCGGAGAGTAGTAGGGTTCCATCGCGTTGCGGCGCGTAAAATCGACAGGGCCGGCCGTCTTTTGACGGTCGGCCCTGTTTTTTTCCAGCGATAGGGCGGGATAGGTCGGCCTATCGCAGATCAGGTTGCGGAAAAGATGTCCGGAGCTTACTCGGATCTTCCGGGATAATTCGTCGAGCATCCGGATATCCGGAAAGCAACGCGGTATCAGCGCGCCGCCCGCGCTACCCGTCGCAGCCACAGCCCCAGGTCGTCCAACAGCGAATAGAGGGTCGGCGCCAGCAGCAGGGTCAGCACCGTCGAACTGGCCAGCCCGCAGACGACAACCAGGCCGACCGGCCCCCAGCGCTTGGCAAACCCCTCGGCGGTGCCGTAGATCATCGGCAGGACCAGCGGCATCAGGTTGAGGATGGTGGTGAAGGCGGTCATCATGATCGGTCGCAGTCGGTTTTGGCCGCCGCGCACGATCGCCTGGCGCCGGGTCATCCCCTCCTTGCGGTAGTGATTGATGTGGTCGATGAGCACGATGCCGTTGTTGACGACAATGCCGAAGAGGATCAGCAGCCCCATCGCGCCGTTATTGTCGAAGGGTATATCCAGGGCGAAGAGTCCCAGGGCGACGCCGATCAGCGAAAAGGGGATGGCCAGCATGATGGTGAAGGGGTGGATCAGCGACTCGAAGAGGGAGGCCATGATCAGGTAGATCAGCAGCACCGCAAAGAGCATGGTGAAGTTGTTGTCGCTGGCATCTTCCCGCATCCAGCGGGAGGCGCGGCCCATATTCCACGAGTAGCCGGGGGGCATGGCCATGCCGTTCATCATCGCCTCGATCTTGGGCGCCAGCGCCCCGGCCTGGCGCCGGTCCTCGGTGTTGGCGAAGACGGTCACGTTCAGCTCGCGGTCCTCGCGCCGCAGGCCCTGGGGGCCCGTGCGCACGCGGAAATCGGCCAGCGCCGCCAACTGGATCGGCGTGCCGTCCCGCCCTTCGAAGCGGCTGTTCTTGAGCTGTTCCAGCGTCGCCCGGTCCTTTTCCTCCAGCTGCAGCACGATGTCGATCTCCTGGTCGCGGGTCTTGAAACTGCTGGTGCGGCGAGTGCCCAGGGCCTGGGCGATCACGCCGGCTACCTGCTGGGGTGACAGGCCATAGCTGAGCGCCTGTTCGCGGTCAACTTCGACGCGGATCTCCTCCTCGCCGTCCTCCAGGCTGCTGTCCACATCCTGCACCCCGGGCATGCTCTCCATTTGCGCCTTCACTTCCTCCACCAGCACTGCGAGCACGGCCGGGTTGCGCCCTTTCAGCTGCACCTCCACACCCAGCTGCGGGCCGGACCAGCTGCGGGAGCGTCCCATTTTGTAGTTGATGCCCACCTTCTCCGGCAGCAGCGCCCTGATGGCGTTCGAAGCTTCCATGGTGCTCAGCTTGCCGTCGTCGGCGTTTACCAGATACGCTCTGATTCTGCTGCGCCGCTGGCTGAAGCGGGTGGAGAGGGACTCGATATCCAGCTCTTCTTTTCTGGTCAGGAGCTCTTTCTCTATCTCCGTGAAGAGTTCCTTCACTTCCTCCAGATTATAGCTGCGATCGATCTCGACGGTGACGTCCACCCGCCGCTCCGGCGTCCAGGGGGTGCCGCGTTGTTCGATCTGCGTGTACAGGTAGATGCCCGTGCCCAGCAATCCCAGCGTCGCCGCAAGGGTTACCAGCCGATGGTCCAGGGTCCAGCCGAGAAGCTGCGCGTATGAGCTCCGCAGGCCGTGTCGTCGGACTCGCCATCCCAGAAGCGCCAGCAGCAGCAGGAAGAAGCCCAGCACCACCCAGGTCGTCCATGCGGCACCGGTGATCGACACCCACATCAGCTTTGACCACTGCGCGGCCCAGGCGCGAATCGTCTTGGTGCCGGCGCGATATAGCTGTATTCCGATCAACCCTCCCAATCCGGCGACTACCAGCGCCTTGAGCCATCCGTCGAAGCGCTCGTACCCCTCCTTGAATAGCCGCGAAGAGGCCAGGGGAATGAGACTGAGCGCGACGATCATCGAGACCATGACCGCCAGACAGATCGTCAGTCCCGCATCCTTCATCCAGGTGGCGGAGCGGCTGTCGGAGAGAAAGAAGAACGGGACGAAGACGCAAATGGTGGTCAGCGATGAAGCCAGCACTGCCATGCCGATCTCGCGGCTGCCTTGTAGGGCAGCCTGGTAGGGGTTCTCCCCCTCCTCTTCCCGCCGCCGGAAGATGCTCTCCAGGGTCACCACCGCCGGATCGACCAGCATGCCCACTGCCAGCATCAGTCCCATCATCGACACCATGTTGAGGGTGATGGTGGAGCCGAACAGTTCGCGCGCCACGTACATGCCGGTGAAGACGCACAAGGCGGCGGTGGGGATGGCGACCGCCACTGCCAGGGTGCTGCGGATATTGCGCAGGAAGAGGAAGATGATGGTGATGGCCAGGAAGGCACCCATAAAGGCGGAATTGGTCAGGTTGCCCAGTTCGCGCAGCACACTCTCGGAGCGGTCCCGCACGATCTCGATATCCAGTTTGCCGTCGTACTCCGCTTCGATGCGCTTCAACTCGGCAACCGCCGCCTGGCCGACATCCACCACGTTGGCCGTGGACGCTTTGAAGACCTCCACTTCCACCGCATCCACGCCGTCGAGCCGTTCAAAGCTCTTCTTCTCGGGGTATTCGTACGATACCCGGCCCACATCCTCCAGGAACAGCTGCTGCTCGGCCAGATAGAGCTCGTTGATCTCCTCCGGGCGCTGGAATTCGCCCAGGGCGCGCACCAGAAAGCGGCTGTCTCCGTCCATGATCCGCCCCAGAGAGACGTTGACGTTATTCCTGCTCACCTGCCGGGCCAGCGCCTGCAAGGAGACATCGTGGGCCTGCAGGCGCTCCTGGTCGAGCTCGACGATCAGCTGTTTCTCCTCCAAGCCGTCCACCGTCACGTTGGCCACCCCGTCGATGCGCAGCAGGCGCGGCTCCACCACCTTCTGGAAGATCTCGGCCAGCCGCGCCCCTTCGCCGCGCCAGGCCATGCTGGCGTCGAGGATCGGGCGCTGATCGGTCTGCCAGCGGTAGAGGCGAATCCGGTCCACATCGCCCGGGAGATGAGCCCTGGCCAGATCGACCCGCTCGCGCATCTCCATGTTGGCCAGATCCATATCCGTCCCGGACTTGAAATTGACGCGCACCGAGGCGCTGTTGCGCGAGGCGGAGGAGCTCATGCTCTCGATGTTGTTCAGCGTGCCCAGCGTCTCCTCCAGGGGCAGCACGATGCGCCGCTCCAATTCCTCGGGGGAAGAGGAGCTGTAGGAGACCCTCACGGTGATGCCGGACGAGGAGATGGTCGGAAATGACTCCAGCGGTAGCCGACCCATCGAGACCACCCCCAGCACGATCATCGACAGCACGATCATCACGGTGGTGACCGGGCGTTTCAGGGAGAATTCAGATATTTGCATGACGGCTGTCTCTCGTTCGATGTTGCCGATCGGGGATCGGAAGGCCGATCGAGGATCGGGGGGCGATTCTTATATAGGCGTCGAGATTGGACCAGACGCTATGGAGCCATCCGGATGGCAGATTCTCCGGGGTTTCTATTTGCCGCGGTCCAGAATGGTGTACACCACCGGAACTACCACCAGCGTCAACACAGTTGAGACCAGCAGGCCGCCGATCACCGTG
>Ga0233437_1002289_pt1 | contig 29722 bp, 21 predicted proteins | sample SI_122_August201_FD_182714 | JGI IMG/M metagenome (GOLD analysis project Ga0233437, IMG submission 182714) | Seawater microbial communities from Saanich Inlet, British Columbia, Canada - SI_122_August2016_200_MG | ecosystem: Environmental > Aquatic > Marine > Inlet | place: Canada: British... | reverse complement strand
CCTGGACCGGACGCTATCTCGAACGATATTTCGCCGAAAGAGGGGACACCCTCTAAAAAGAGGGGACGCCCTCAAAAGAGGGGACGCCCTCAAAAGGGGACGCTTCTCCAACGGTCCATGGTCGATTCCGATATGGGCGTTTGCAGTTCCCCGAGCGAAGGTTTATCATAAAAATCCGATGTTATTGACGATGTTCGCCATTCTGGAGCCTATTCTATGAGCAAGACTTTCTACGTCACCACGCCGATCTACTACGTCAACGCAGAGCCCCATATCGGCCACGCGTACACCACGGTGATTGCCGACTTTCTGGCCCGTTTCCACCGGTTGGAAGGAGACGATACCTACTTTCTGACCGGCACCGACGAGCACGGGGAAAAGATCTTCCAGGCGGCCCGTGCCGCTGGCGTCGAGCCCCAGGCGTTCTGCGACCGGATCAGCCAGCGGTATCGGGATGCATGGGGGGTATTGGGCATTGGCAACGACGACTTCATCCGCACTACCGAGGAGCGCCATAAGAAGGTGGTGCACCAGATATTGCAGACCGTCTACGACAAGGGGGAGATCTACTACGACGAGTACGAGGGGCTCTACTGCGTCGGCTGTGAGCGGTTCATGACCGACAAGGAACTGGTGGACGGCAAGTGTTCCGATCATCAGAGAGAGCCGGAGAAGCGGCGCGAGGGGAACTTCTTCTTTCGCATGGAGAACTACAGGGAATGGCTGCGGGAACACATCGAGCAGAATCCCGACTTCATCCGCCCCGAGGGGTATCGCAGGGAGGTGCTCTCTATGCTCTCGGAGCCGATCGGGGACCTGTCGATTTCGCGGCCCAAGGAGAGGGTGCCCTGGGGGATTCCGCTGCCCTGGGACGAGGCGCACGTCACCTACGTCTGGTTCGACGCGCTGATCAACTACGTGTCGGCAATCGGCTTTCTCGACGGGAAGAAGTTCCAGCAGTACTGGCCAGTCGCCCAGCATCTGGTCGGCAAGGATATTCTCAAGGCGCACGCGGTCTTCTGGCCGACGATGTTGAAGGCGGCGGATATTCCGGTGTATCAACACCTGAATGTGGGTGGATATCTGATGGGACCGGACGGGCGAAAGATGAGCAAATCCCTGGACAACCAGGTGGATCCGTTCGAGCTGGCCGAGAAATACGGCCCGGATCCGGTGCGCTATTATTTGCTGAAGGATACGGTGTACGGCCAGGACAGCGCGGTTGGGGAGAAATTTCTGGTGGCTCGCTACAACGCCGATCTGGCCAACGATCTGGGCAATCTGCTCTCCCGGGCTCGTGCCCTGCTGGGCCGCCACCTGGACGGGATGCTGCCCGAAGCGATGTTCGCGGAGAGGGACGAGGAGGTCATCGCCGCGGGGAAGGAATTGCTGGGGAAGGTGCGTCCTCTGATAGACAGACTGAGATTTTTCGAGGCGCTGGAGGAGGTGATGCAGTTCGTGCGGTTGCTCAACCGGTATTTCAACGACGAGGAGCCGTGGGCATTGGCCAAGGATCCCGAGCAGAAGGGCCGCCTGGGCACGGTGCTGTACAACATCGTCGAGGGGCTGCGGATCGTTTCGGTGTTGTTGGAACCGGCTATGCCCGGCAAGGCCAAGGAGATTCGCACCAGCCTTGGGTTGGGCGATTATTCGCTGGCGCAGGCGGGCGAATGGGGGGTGACGCCGGCCGGAACGCAGATGCCGAAGGAGGCGCCGATCCTCTTCCCAAAGGTAGAATTGGAGAAGGAGCAGAAGGGGGAGCAGCCAAAGGGGAAAAAGCAGAAGAAGGAAGTGAAGAAGGAAGTGAAAGAGGGGACCAAAGAAGAGGGGGCGCAGATCGCCATCGACGAATTTGCCCGGGTGGAACTGAGGGTGGCGGAGGTGCTGGAGGCGGAGAAGGTGCCCAAGGCGGACAAGCTGTTGAAGTTGACGCTGAGTTTGGGAGAGGAGAGGCGCACGGTGGTCAGCGGCATCGCCGAGTTTTACAAGCCCGAGGAACTGCCGGGGAAAAAGGTGGTGCTGGTGGCCAACCTCAAGCCGGCCAAGCTGCGCGGTATCCTTTCAGAGGGGATGGTGCTGGCAGCCATTGCTCCGGATGGGAATTTGACGCTGGTCGAGGTGGATCAGGAAATGCCGCCGGGCTCCGCAGTGGAGTAGAGGGGAAAGAGCCGGGCTCGCCCCAAAAATCCCATTAGATCTGTTTAAAAAAATACGAAGAGAGCGCCGATTCTGTGGCGCTCTCTTCGTGTGTACGGATTGGAATCTATATCTTACAGTAATTTCATATATTTACATGAATTCCAATGCCTAAAGATAGTCCTGACAGGCTATTCAGTTTCCAGCGGTTTTTTTCTCCGCCGCCAGGATCTGGGTGCGGGTGACGTCGTAGAGTCTGCCGATCTTCTGGCGGCTGTCTCTCAACTCCTCTTTGTATTTCTCTGACAGGTGGGTATTGGCGTCCAGAATGGCGTCGAACGCCGCTTCGAGGAGTTCCTGACTCTCCGGTTCGGGGGCAACGGTCTGGGCCAGGGCATAGGCGCCCATGAGCGCCGCCTCGTCGATGATTTGTCCTTCGTCTATGTCGATGACGGTATCTCGTTCTCGCCCCGAGAGCTTTCTCAGCAACTGCTCGCGCTGACGGGTGCTCGCCTTGCGGGGATCGAAGTTCATCAACTGGGCGAGCTGTTCTCTGAGCAGTTCCATCTCCGGCCGGTCGAGTTCGAGCATGTTGGCGAAATGGTTCAGGCGCAGGATGATACTTTCCAGATAATCCCACTGAACATCGAGGCGCTGGCGGTATTCGGCAGAGATCTGGGTGGCCGTTCCCTCGGGCAGATTGAGATCGGAGCAAATGCGGCCAAAACGGCTCCGGTCGGTGGAGGAGATCACCCCCTTGTCGGCGTAGACCAGGGGAAATAGGTAGCGGGCAACTTCCATCCCCTGTTCCTCCGAGAGGCTACTCGCCAGTTTTCTGGATTCCGCCGCCGTGGTGCGCAGCAGGCGCTCTATCTTTTTTTCGTCGACTTTTTGTTCGCTGAGGATCTTGTGCAGCTGACGTTCATCCTCTTCTCCCAGCTCATCTTTGCCGATCAGCAGCTTGCTGAAGCCGATGATGCTCTGCAGTTTGCGGGTTTCCTGGCGGTTGCGGGCCAGGCTGATAACTCCGTAGATGGCTCCACCGGCGGCGGTCAGACCGGCGACTCCGCCGGCGACGGGTACCCATATCGGCATGGTGATGATGCCCAGCGAATAGCTCAGGGTGCCCCACAGTCCCAGAGAACTGGTCCACAGGGAGATGGCTGCCCAAGTGCCGCCGGCAATACCGACGCTGCCCAGCACGCCGCCGATGATTTTGGCCTGGTGCCGGGTGAAGGCGGCGATGATTTTGTCCAGGGGTTGCCCTTTGAGCCCTTCTTCGACGACGAAGGATATAAACTGCACCGACAGGGACTTGAGGGCCTGAATCCCCTGGGCGGGGAGTTTTTCCATCTGGGGTTTTTGGGATCGTGCCATGGGGTGCTCCTTGTTTGAATTCCATCGCAGAACCGAATGCGTTTCTAAGATACCCCGCGTCGGGGCAGGTGGCAATATCTGTGCCCGGGTCCTTGAGGATAGAGCTCAACTAGGGTAGAATTAAGGATAGAGCATGCGGTCTGCTGCCAGCAGACCGGCATTCTAAATTCAACAGCCGGAGGCCTGGAGAGCGGGAGGGTGGAAGCTGCGTCGGTTCTCGGGATGGGCGAGGAAGGGGCCATCGGCACACAGGCAAGGAGATTGGGGGTATGGCGAAAATTCGGATGGGTTTTATCGGCTGCGGAGGCAACGCCAGCGGGCATATTGGACGGACGCTGGAGCTTCCCGATGTGGAGATCGTGGCGCTGTGCGATGTGAGTGAAGAGAGTATCAAAAACGCCAAAAAGCGCAATCCGGGGGCGGCCGAGCTGCCGACCTTTGGAGACTACAAGGAGATGCTGGCCCAGGTGGAGATGGACGCGGTGCAGATCTCCACGCCGCACACGCTGCACTTCGACCAGATCATGGACTCGCTGGACAAAGGGCTGGACGTGCTGTGCGAGAAGCCGATGGTGTGCACGGTCGACCACGCCCAGCAGGTGATCGCCAAGGCCAAAGAGGTGGGCAAGATTCTGATGCTCGCGTATCAGCGCCACCTGATGGCGGATTTCCGCTATGTGCGCAACCAGATCATGGCGGGAGAGCTGGGCGAGATCCAGTTCATTTCGGCGATGCAGGATCAGGCCTGGTACCGGGGGACCGCGGGTTCCTGGCGCCAGCAGCTGTCTCTGTCGGGCGGCGGTCAGCTGAACGATTCGGGCAGCCATCTGCTCGACATCATCCTGTGGATGACCGGCCTGGAGGTGGATCAGGTTCAGGCGTTCGTGGAAAATTTCGACTCCGAAGTGGACATCAATTCGGCGCTATCGCTGCGCTTCAGGAACGGGGCAATGGGCAATCTGTCGATTGTGGGCAATTCGCCGACCGGCGGTATGTGGGAGGACATCACCATCTGGGGGAGCAAGGCGGTGATCTACATGCGTCAGGGGAAGGTGTCGATCAAGACGGCCGGTTCCAACGAGGTGTACCAGCCCGAGAATCTGCCCGGGGCCAGCAGCCCGGACAAAAATTTCGTCGACGCCATTCTGGGGCGTGACGAGGTGCAGATTCCCCCGATTTGTGGCCTGCGGGTGATCGAGCTGACCGAGGCGGCGTGGAAGTCGGCGGAGAGCGGAAGGCCGGTCAAGGTGAAGAAGAGCCGGATATAGACGGGATAGCACGAGAAGGTGGAGGACCGGCTGGAGAACGGCCGGTCCTCTTTTTTTGTGCGTAGGGCGGGAGATTGAACGTAGGATTCCAGAGAATTTGTGGAAATCGGGGATATTTTGCGGGCGGGCGCAATTTCAAGAATCAGCTGTAATGGAAGGGAATTCCAGGAGAGATTGCGGACGATCGCAATTTAAGGAAAAAGCGTCGATTCTCCGAGAATTCCAGAATTGCCGAGGCTGGGCTCAGCGAATTTTCTTCACCTCGCCGGTGGTGCCGTCGACCGCGATCAGCATTTTGTTGCGAATCAGCTCGGTCGCCTTTTTCGTTCCGACCACGCAGGGGATGCCCTTTTCCCTGGCGACGATGGCGGCGTGGCAGAGGGAACCGCCGATGTCGGTGACGATGCCCAGGATGCGGTCGAGTCCGGCGATGATTTCTGGGCGGGTCATGCGGGCGACGATGATGCAACCGTCGGGCAGGCGCCGATAGTCGGCGTTTTTGCGGACGAGCATCGCCTTGCCGGTGATCCGTCCCGGAGAGGCGGGAATGCCTTTGACCAGGATATCGTCGTCCGGGGTTTCCGCTTTGGAAACGATGTCGACATCGGCGTGCCGGCTCTGCTCGAGAACGCGGCGTAGCGCCTCGGTTTCGCGGTGCTTGTAGGCCCGTTCTACGGCGAATTCTATGTGCATCATGCCGACGGCGGTGTCCAGGGCGATGATCCGGTCGGACAGGGACAGGTCCGGGTCGAGCAGGGCGTCGAAGTACGCCTGTTTTTTAGGCTGTAGCCACTCTTTGAAAAAGTAGAGTTTCTCGCCGATCAGGTTCAGCTGCTCGAGCAGGCTCTGGGCGTTGCGTTCGCTGCGCTCTTTCTGGAAGATTCCCACCTGTCGATAGGTTTCGTGGAGTGCGGGTAGCAGTGCGTCGATTTCGTTTTTGAACAGAGTTCTTACTTTGGCCATATCGTTCTTGTTTGGAGAGCTGGGCGAATACAGATAGCGCACGCGTCTCCGGGGCTCCAAGGCGAACCGCGCGTTTCCTAGTTCTTATCCGCCTCAAAAATATAGGGGTAGTGGCGGGGAAACAGAATATTCAGCAGATCGATTTGATCCCTGTTGAAGAGAGGGCAGGCGCCGCTGTCCGCGAGTTCCTCGACGGTGCGGTGGCCGGTTAAGAGTTTCACCAGAGCCGGATCGGGGATTGCCAGGATTCCGCTTGGATTGGGCATTGGTTGCACGGAGAGATCCGCTTCTTGAGAATTTGACAGAGAGACGGTTTCGCCGTGACTCTCGATGGCCAGTGTGAAAGGGGTTCCGGCCCACGATGAACGGGCAATTCTCTCTTTGAAGAGAGGGAGCATATCGGTGAAGAGTTTCTCTACGGATAGAATTTTGAGCATCAGATAGAGGGGATGGGTGACAGTCACCCAACCACCCAGTTCGAGGGCCAGAGGGTGAATCAGCTCTCCGGGGGCGGCGTGCTGAACGGTGAATTCGACGATGTCTGAAGACGTGCCGATTTTGGCCGCCGCTTTCAGCAGAGCGAGAAGGGAATCGCGGTTCTGAGCACGGAGTTCCTGAAAGGTGAGAGCGCTTTTGCTTCGTTCTATAACGGCGTACCCGGTGACGGCCTCGTCCCGAATGGACAGCAATAGATCGTCGCGTCGAATAGTGCCGAGGGGGAGATCGTCGCGTTCGAGGATCTTTTTTTCGATCCAGTGCTCATCGCGCCGCAGATGCAGGAGGTTCTGGTGAGGAGCATTTTCGTAGACGTAAAGAAATTGGGCGGCGTCTGGGGCGGTGAACGGACGAACGCTGGCTATCGGGGAGATCTCGTATAGAGATGAGACGGGGATCGTGGCGCAGTATTCATCAAAGGCCGAATAGAAGCCCAGCTTCGGATAGAACCACGATACACCGGCGACGAAGAAGAAAGAACATCCCTGTTTCTTCAGGTGTTCGCAGAGGAGGCGGATGCAGGCGCTGGCCAGGCCGCGTCGGCGGTATTCTCTTCGGGTGCCGACCGGATTGAGCTGGGCGGCCTGCGGGTGGAACAAGCCACTGTCGACGGGGAAGGGGATGATGCCGGCGATGCTGGCGACTTCGCCGTCGACTTCGGCCAGTCCGATTTTTTGGGAGGTGTACTCGGAGAAGTTCTCGTAGTAGTAGGCGAAACCATCGCGGACTTCGCGGGCATCGTCCGGGTCCGGCGGTTCCTTTCCGAGCCAGGTCTGGTGGATAGCCTGGAGTATTCGGGGGGTGTCCTCAGAGGTATCCAGGCGTACCAATGTATTCATCGGCAATTCCTCGATTGTAGTGACTGGAGTAGGGGTGAGATTTACTGGTTGACTTGGTATGGCCCCCCTTGTATATTCGGAGCGAGTCGAGAAATTGATTGAGTTCGACTCCGATTCCTTCGCACGCCTTCAGGGTCGGGATTTATCGGACGGCCCTGCTAAGGCTCTGGCTTTAACGACGCGCAAGGAGTTGCCCTATGAAAGCGCGCGAAAGGAAAGGAGGTGGTCTTTGGATAGTAGTAGTTGTAGAACCGCAGGGAGGTTGGTCACCTGATCAACTCCCAGGTGATTAACCACCTGGATTTTGTAAAGGCCGGGCGCATCCGTTAGATGCGTCCGGTTTTTTTGTGCCGTTTGCGGAACTCGTATATACACGAAAGCGGATGCACCTCTCCGAGGTAGATTGAAAAAAGGGGGACAGGTCTCTATAGACCCATCCCCCCTCTAACATTGCGTTTCTCGGCGCCGATCAGTTCAGATACCCGGCCTTCTGGGCATCTTCTTTGAATTTTACCAGCACGCGTTCGCGTATCTCTTCGAAGAGTTCGCGGGTGAGGAAGCGGACGCCCTCCAGGTCTCCTTTGGCTTTGCCGACGAAGACGTCGCCGGCCATGTCGTAGTCCGCCGGAGTCGCTCCCTGCTTTTGCTCGAGGGCAAAGCCGAGGAGGTGGGTCTGGTAGGTCGCCTCGACCAACTGGTCGCCGCTCAACTCGATCCCGTAGATGGAGGATACCGCTTCGGCGGTCTGCGGCGGTGGCGCCAGGGTGAACAGGCAGCCGCCGTGCAGGTTGACGTTGATCATCTTCCAGCCTTCCTCGGTGATCTGACGCACCCAGTAGTCGGCGGATTCGGGCTGGCAGTCCGGGTCCATCACGTAGAGCAGGAAGGTGCGCATCGACATGTGGCCGCCGGCAGTGGCGAACGGGTAGCCCGGGTTGGTCTGGGGCAGGTAGGCGGAGTGCTCCACCCCCTTGCAATGCATGGCGTATTCCGCTCCTCCGATCTCCTCGGAGATCTTCTTGACGCCCTTGCCGAACAGGGGATCGCGGCCGTAGGCGATATCCTCCATAACGCGCGTCGTGCCTTCGACGTCGCCGAAGCTGACACCGCCGGCGATCTTTTCCTCGTTGCGCTCGTTGTAGTCCATGAGGAAGGAGACGACGACGCTGGAGGAGATGGCGTCGAAGCCGAGATCGTCGGTCAGGCGGGCCAACTCGAGGTTGGCCTTTGCATCTTCGATACCCAGATTGGGGCCGGTCAGCTCCATCGGCTCAAACTCGTAGCGGCCGATATACGGGCCGTGGTTGCGGCGTGCCTTGCGCGGGTCGGGATCCTTGCCTCCTTCGGGCGCGGCGTACACGTCCTGGTGGCAGGAGATCTGACAGCCGTAGCAGTTTTTGTCGATGACGATGAATTCCTCCGCTTCGCGCACCGTTTCGATATGGCTGGGAACGGCGATGTTTTCTCCGGGAGGGGCGAAGTTTTTGAAGGGGAGGACGCCAAAGCTGTCGAGCACCCTTTCCAAGCGTCCGGTGCCGCCGCCGCCGTCGTGGTTGTTCGGGTGGCGGTATCCCTTGCTCTGCTCGCCGCGGCCGATTTCGCGGTTGATCGGCTTGAGGCGCTCGTCTCCATCCGGGTACTCGTCTTTTTGGGCGGAGGCGACGATGGCCAGGATGTTCTTGGAGCCGAGGACCGAACCCATGCCCAGACGGCCGGCGAAGCGGAATTTATCTTCACCGCTCATCAACTGCTCCTGGGTGGTGCTGGCGATGCTGGCGTACCAGACCTTTGCGTAATTCTCGCCGGCCGGGCCGATCACAGAAAAATGGGCCGGATATTTGCGGTTGTCGGGATCGTTGAATTCGCGGTTGAGCCAGGCCACTTTTTCCGGGGTGCGGGCGCCGACGATTTCGTCGGGTGCCGGCTGCAGGGAAATTTCGGGACCGTCTTCCCCCTGTTTGATGACCAGGATCTGCGGGGTCGCGGCGCGGCCGACCAGCACCAGGTCGTCCAGTCCGGTCGATTTGAACTTGCGGCCGAAGCTACCGCTCATGGCCGACCAGCCGGGCATGGGGGCGTCTTCGAGGGTTCGCTTCAGCGGCGAATAGGCGGTGAAGTAGGTGCGCAGGCCAGTCATGTACCCGGTGCCGGTCAGACAGCCGATGTTGATCACCAGCGGAGCATCGGGGGCAAAGGGATCGCCGACGTCGTACTCGGCCACGATTTTGAAGGAGCGGCCGATTCCTCCCAGGAAGTCCATGTCGTCCTCGACTTCCTTCTTTTCCAGTTTCACCAGTTCGCCGGTACCGACGTCGAACAGCCCCCGGGTATAGGCGAAATCGGTTACCTGTGTGGGATCCTGGATGCGGGCTTCTGCCATGTCGACTCTCTCCAGTTGAAGTGTAGATGATAATGAAAATGGGCTCGTTGGGAGCGGCGCGATCTGTCGGAAGGGATTCCGGTCGAATGCTCTCGGGGGAATCGGCTGTTTTCGCGAATTCCAGGTGGGGGAATTCCGTTTGACAGCCTGCGGAACCGTTGCTTGGCAGGCGCGACTCAACTATGTAACTCCATACGAGCTTGAATGTCAAGTTTTCGAGAGACCGCGAGGAGAGGGGGAGGGATGGAAAACGTTCGTTTGGGAAGGACCGGAGCCGAGGTGAATCGGCTGGGATTTGGGGTGCTTCAATCTGCCTGGAGAAGGAAATCCCGAATTTGAACTGCCAACTCATTCATTTGCTCTTCGCCCACGCGCTCTTCTTCGGTCGCTCCCAGGTAGCCGAAGATGCCCAGGCTGCGGAACTCTTCTGGCTGGTCGGCCATGCGGGGTACGATGTGGAAATGGACGTGGGAGAGTTCTTTGTGTTCGGCGAATTGAATCACGTAAGTTTTTTCGCATCCCGTGGTCTCCTTCAGCGCCTGAGAGGTCTGGCGGATCAGGCGGCCCAGTTCGATCGATTCGTCGTCGGTCAGTTCGTCAATTGCCTCGATGTGCCGCCGGGCGACGATAACCAGCCAGCCGGGCAGGGACGTGTTGAAGCTGTGGACCACATCCCAGCCGAGAGCGCGGTGGATGCAGTCCCACAGCGGTGCGGTGCCGGCGTCGCGTTGCTGCAGAAGTTCGCAGGTCTTACAGGTCATATGTGCATCTCCACCACATCCCCGTCGTGGAGCACGTGGTCGCGGCCCACCTGCTGGCCGTCGTACACGTCGGTGCCCCAGATCCGGGCGGTTTTCAGGTTTTTGCGGAAGTCCTGGTGGACCTTGCCGGCGAATTCCTCCACGGTTTCGCCGCGCTTGAGCACGAACGGATTGCCCATGTCGGGTGGCTTGTTGGGAGGTTTGGAATAGATGCGGATGATCTCCAGCCTCTCGTAGACGGTCCGGGGCAGGCTCTCCAGATTGTGGCCGGTGGTCGCCGACAGGGCGAGCATGGGCCAATCTTTTTCCGACAGCTCGGAGAAGATCTGAAAATCCTCGTCGAAATCCTCGCTGTCGTTCTTGTTGACCACTACCTGCAGGGGGAGGAAGATCTTGCGCGGCAGGCCATCGTCCTCCGCTTCGGTGCCGCAGGGGGCGATCTGATGCTCGGCGAGGATTGCGAGGGAATCGGCCAACTGCTCTTCGGGATTGGCCTGCAGATCGACGACCAGCAGGATCAGGTCGGCGGTGCGGAGTAGATTGAACAGCTCCGCCTCGACGTGGTCCCTGTTGAGGGGTGGAGTGTCGATCAACTGGATCTGAACATCGTCCACCATCATCATCCCCGGCGCCGGTGCCCAGGTGGTAAAAGGAGCTTCGGAGACCTGCGGCGTGGCGTGGGTCAGGGCGGCGACGAGAGCGGATTTGCCGACGTTGGGAGGACCGACCAGGATCACCCGTCCGGCGCCCTCCCGGTCGACGCTGAAGACCGATTCCTGACGGCTGGCCCCCTTCTGAGTCTTGGCGGCGTCGCGCATCTTGGCCAGCCGCTTGTTCAAGTCGGCGCGCAGATGATCCGTGCCTTTGTGGTGGGGCACAGTGCTGATCATCTCCTCCAGACAGGCGATCTTTTCCGTAGAGGTTTCGGCTTCGCGAAACCGCTTTTCCACTTTGTAGTATTCGGGAGGGAGATTGGTCGGCATGAGATGTCACTCCCTGTTTTTTTGTGCCTTCAAATGCACTGTAAACAAAGTTTCTAATCTTGGGGAATCGCGAAACTATATTAATCTACCGGAAGATCCAGATTGCAATTTTGTCGACGTTTTTTGTTGACAAAACACTAGTCAGGATGGCCTGGATAGACCATAAAAAAAAAGAGCTGTATTACTGTATCGATTCACTAATACAGTAAATCGATATCAGCCGGAAAAACCAGGCCCGGAAGCGTTAGTTGGCCATAGTTTCGGCGTAGCGGACCCCTTCATCGATGTAGAGGAGCCAGTTTTCGATCTCCTGCGCGGAGGGTTCGACATTCTCCATATAACCGGAGCTGGGACAGAGGATCAGCCGCTTGCCGCGCCCGGCATCGAGGGTGGCGTGGATCTTGGCGGTTAGATCGGCGGTGTCGGTCACCATGAAGTCGTGCGTTTCGATGTTGCCTTCGAGGCCCATCGAATCGCCGACGGTGGCGAACGCCTCTTCCATGGTGATGTCGCCCATGGGAGGGGGTTCGATCGGGTTGAGCACATCGACGCCCATAGCGGCAAAGCGCTGGATGACAGGTCCCATACGGCCGTGGCAGTGGACCCAGATATTCCCCCCGGCTTCGTGGACCAGGTCGATCAGTGGTTTATCGAGATCGAAGACGTATTTGTCGAAGGCGGTCGGAGACATGAGCGGGGGAATGCACAGCTCAGGGCCGACCCAGCCGTACACGTCGCGGATGCCGGCTTCCACGGCAGTGCGAGCGTGGTCGAGTATGCGGTCGGAGAAGGTCTGCATCGCCTCCATGAGCAGTTCCTCTTCCTCCAGGCTCCACAGGGCGAAATTTTCGGAGCCGATCAGTCGCTGCAGTCCGTACATGGCGTGGTCCAGGGAGAAGACCGGGATGCCGGCGTCGCCGACTTCAGCGTCGACGTGTCGGTAGGCGTCTGCCGAGAATGGATACGGCTCGTACGGGATGGAAAGCAGTTTTTTTACGTCGTCCGGCTCCTTGAGAAGATACTCTTCCATATAGCCGGGGCGCTTTTTGGTGCTGGCACGGAAGACCTGGAGCAGCTCTCCGACGGGAGTCTGGTAGGTGGTGATCTGGTGGATCCAATCGGGGGAATCGGTCGGTTCGGTGTGGCTTTTTATCAACTCCCCCGCCTGTTTTCCGCAGTAGATGGAGAACGGGGATCCGGCGTGGCGCATGAGGTCGGTTTTGTCGACCGCCAGGTCGCGGACCGGCTCGAACGCCGGGTGGATGCAACTGTCGGTTTTGGAACCGGAGCCCCAGACCTTTACGGCCGGTCGGTCGGGAATTTCCCCTTTGAAGATGGCGGTGAGTCTTTCGCGTCGGGTCATTCGTGCCATTGTAGAATCGGTCCTTTTGTTTCGAGGTAGACTGTTGCCGGTGTCCCTCTCTTTTGGGCGAGATCCGAATTTGGCGAGGACCTCGATTTTCCGTATCAGCAGGTCAGGCGTATCGCGCCGCCGCTTCTTTGGCGCACTGCGTCCACACGTGCAGCCGGTCCGGGTGACCGGCCAGAGTCTGCAATTCGCGCAGCACGATCTGGTACGAACAGCCCTGCAGGCGTCTCGTTCCCTCTTGCAGATCTTTCCGGATAGGTGTCTCGTCGTCGGGCATGACCACGTCGCTGGCCTTTTGGCGCCACATGATACAGCAGCGGTCCGCCGCTTTATCGACGACCAGGTCGAGGTCTGTCCAGGCGCTGCAGACGAAGATACGGAGGTTGGGGATCGAGAGCACGCCGTCGATCTTGTGGGTCAGATTTTCGCAGCAGCCGTATCCGGACAGGCCGAAACGGGCGAAAATCGGCTTCTGATATTCCAGGCAGAATTCTTCCCACATGGTGGGGGAGACCTGGTCGAATTCCTGTGAATTGGCCATGCCCCACAGATTGGCAAAAGTGTAGCGACCGTCGGCATCGGGCTGGCCGATCGGGTCGCTGCAGGTCATCGGGCCGCTGTTGTTGGGGGTGAGCAGGCCGGTCGACTCGACCTGGTCCATTCCCCGCAGGGTGGCGTCGCGCAGATAGGCCATCAGCCGGTGCAGGAGCGCGGGGTCGGCGATCATATCGACCATGATCTGTTCCAGGCCGCGCAGGTCGGCGGCCGGGTTGCCCAGGGTGCCCCCTAAGGGAGAACCGGCGACCAGTTCGACCGGCATGATGTCGCCGAGAAGGTCGGAGGCGCGATCCAGATTCTCCCTGGTTTTCTCCTCGTCGTAGGTGAAACTGGGGAGGTGCAGGCGGTCGAAGTCGTCGGCCGTTCTGAGCGGGGGATCGTATGCCCAGGCGCCATCGGTCACGCCGGAATGGGTGCGCTGGATATCGACGCCCCAGGTGTTGGCCGGCTCTCTGCGGAAGACGGCGGAGACGGTGAAGCGCTTTTCCACCGGATTGTCGTCGTCGAGTTCTCGTTTGAAGAGAGTCTGGCGGAAACCGTACTCCAGGCCTCGCAGATAGGGATCATGGCAGAATAGGGAATCGGGGGGAAGGATCTCTTTCCAGCAGCCGACCGGGCGGCACCAGACCGGGGCGCGGTCCGGCTTGCGGAGCGCGTTGACGTCGCGCCAGCGCTGCTCGATACCGTCCATTCTGGAGTCGTGGGCGATCTCGGCGATACTGCGCGCCAGGTCGCGCACCAGGCTTCGCTCTGCGTCGATTCGGGACATGGAGTTACCCCTCCAGACCGTTCTTTTCGATGGCTTTCACCGCCGCCCTGGCACAAGCCTGCTGGCCTGCTTCACTCAGGTGCAGCTGATCATCGGCCAGGTATTCGTCGATATTTTCCCAGACGAGTTTGTGAAGATCGTCGATGGGGACCTGATTGTCGCGCATCAGCTGGGTAGCAGTTTCGTTGTAGCGGTCGATTTCCTCGTTTCTCCACGACCACTGATCGCCCCTGATCGGTCTTTCCGGGTAGACCGGAGTGGAGGTCGCCCAGATGACTCTCGGGGTCACCTCTCTGAGTCGTTTGAGGATGAATTCCAGGTTGGCGCGGTACATCTCGAGCGGGATCTGCACCGGGCTCCGGTTGGGGTTGTGGCCGCAGTCGTGGATGCCGTTGTTCCAGTGGACGATGTCCGGCTGATCGAGTTGGCCGAACCAGCGGTCCAGGGAAGAGAGGGTGAAGAGGCTGTACTGGCAGTTGTCGGCCGGACCGACCACTTCCGCCTTTCCCTGCAATAATTCGGTCACAAACGGCTGATAGCTCATGCGGATCGAGTCGCCCAGCAGAAGCACTCGGGGTCTATTTGTCATGATCGGGTTTCCTCTATATCGTTTGGAATGGATGTCCACAGGGAATAAAAAATCGGTGGGAATCGGTCAAGGGAAAAGATTTTGACATCCGAGCGAAAAAATACTACCCATCGCTCGGGCTTGCGCATCTTATTGGGTAGAAGTCCTATGAACTCGTAGGGCTCCTTTCAACCCTCCCGAGAAACCGGTGCCGGATGATTTGGCGGGTCGCCTGGTAAACGCCCCCCAAATCGCTTCGGCGCCGGTTTCTTTGTTTCCGGAACTGCCCGGGGGCATCTCGAAATTGTCCGGATTTTCTGGAGCCGTGACGAACAGCGGAGTTTGCGGAAACCGGAGGGTATTATAGAGTCGCATTGTGGGGCGATAGGGGATATCGTTTTCTCGAAAACGGTTACCCCTATCGCCCTTTTTTTGAATGCGTCTGAGAATGATCGGGGATGGCTATCCCTCCTCTAGCAGGGAAGAAACTTGATGGGCAGGGGGGGATTTGAGTATTCTTCTCCTCGGGATGCATCTCGAATTCAGAATTGTTTTTTCACAATACAGGAGTGCAGATATGGCAAATCTACCTGTCGTCGTATTGATTGGCGATTCGATAAGGATGGGCTACCAGGCGGTGGTGACTCGAGAACTGGAGGGAATAGCAGAGGTATGGGGACCGGAGCAGAACGGGGGCAACAGCGCGAACATCCTCGGACATCTGGACGAGTGGATACTCTCCAAAGAGGCGGCCGTAGTCCACGTAAACTGCGGGCTGCACGATCTCAGAAAGGAATTCGACACTGGTAAACCGGCGATCGATTTGGAAGCGTACGAGGCGAATGTGCGGGAGATCCTGGAGCGACTGAAAAAAGAATTTGCGGGAAAAGTTGTGTGGGTGACGACCACCCCGGTGAACGAGGAGTGGCACCACGCAAACAAGGGATTCGATCGGTTTGAAGCGGATGTGGACGGGTATAACAAGATTGCCTCGGGGATCGCGAGAGAGCTGGGGATACCGATCGACGATCTTTTTTCTGCAATAACTGCGGGAGGAAAAGATCAGTTGCTGCGGGACGACGGGGTCCATTTCACCGAGGCAGGATCGGAACTGCTGGGCAAGGCGGTTGCGGACTGTATCAGATCGATGCTGGCTTGAAAGGGAGGAGTGGAGAAGATGGCTACACCACAGGAGAAGTTGACGCGAGAGCGCGCCGGACGGGCGCGGGCGATCGCCAGAGCGGGGAGTATAGAAAAGGCGCTTGCCGCGGGAAACTTGTCGCGAGTGATCGACACCACGCTTTCGGAAGCGCTGGTGCTGGGACTGCTGCGCCAGGGGGTTGAGAAATTTCTGTGCGTGCTCGGGCACGGATCGACCGAGGTGGGGGAGGTGCTGCGCGTCTACCAGGAGGCGGGACTGGTGCGCGCCTGCGGGGTGCGCAGCGAGATCGAAGCATCGCACGCAGCGGCTGCGCTGCGCTGGGTGACCGGGGAGAAAGCAGCGGTGGTGACCTCGATCGGTCCGGGGGCGCTGCAGGCGCTGGCGGCTTCGATTGCCCCGGCTTCGGATGGATTGGGTGTGTGGTATCTGCTGGGAGATGAGACGACCGAGGACGAAGGGCCGAACATGCAGCAGATTCCGGGGTACGAGCAGAATGCCTTTTTGCGGCTTTTCGGCACGGCCGGTCGGGCGTATTCCCTGCACACTCCCTGGGGACTGCCGACGGCGCTCAGGCGGGGGCAGAATGCAGTCGATCATCCGCACCAGGGGGGACCGTTTTTTTTGCTGATGCCGCTCAACACACAGCCGGCGGTTTTGGAGAGATTCAATCTGGACGAACTGCCGGGAGGGATGCCGCCCGGACTGGGAGGGGCTGCGGATGATGGGAGCTACGAGGAAGCGGCCGATGCACTGGCAAAGGCGAGGCGAGTGGTGGTGAAGGTTGGCGGGGGTGCCCGAGGAGCGGGGAAGGAACTGATGCAGTTCCTGGAGCTGGCAGATGGAGTGGCGGTGACCAGCCCATTGGTGTCGGGGGTGATTCCCTACGACCATCCGCGGAATATGGCGGTGGGCGGGTCCAAGGGCTCGCTCTGCGGCAACTACGCGATGGAGGAGGGCGATCTGCTGGTGGCGATCGGTTCCCGCTTCGTCTGTCAGGCGGACAGCTCGCGGACGGGGTATCCGAAGGTGAAACAGGTGATCAATATCAACACGGATGTGGACGCGGCGACGCACTACGGGAAGACGATTGCACTGGTGGGGGATGCGGCACGGACGCTCCAGAAGCTGAATCGGGTGCTCCGGAAGAGGGATGGAAAGTCGAAGAAGAAGCCGTCGGCCTGGATGAAGGCGTGTGCGGGAAAGAAGAAAGCGTGGGAGCGTTTCAAGCAGATGCGCTATCGTCGGATGACGCTTTTCGACGCGGCGTGGGGGGAGGAACTGTTGACCCAGCCGGCAGCGATCAAGACGGCGGTCGACTGGGCTCGGGAGAGGGACGACGTGGTGAGTTTTTTCGACGCCGGCGATGTGCAGGCAAACGGCTTCCAGATCGTGGAGGACGATCGGCTCGGGCGGACATTTACCGAGACCGGGGCGAGTTATATGGGGTTCGCCGCGTCGGCGCTGCTGGCCACGGCAGTGTCGGAGAGGGCGTTCTACGGACTGGCATTCAGCGGGGACGGATCGTTCACCATGTGCCCACAGATTCTGATCGGCGGGGTGGAGCACGGGGCGAAGGGGTGTATTCTGCTATTCGACAATCGGCGGATGGGAGCGATTACCGGATTGCAGTACGCTCAGTTTGGAAAGGAGTACGCCACCAGTGATTCGGTGAAAGTGGATTACGTGGGTTGGGCGGCGTCGATCGAGGGGGTGGCGGCTTTCCACGGCGGGAGGTCGCCGGAATCGCTGCGGGAGGCGCTGGACCAGGCAAAAGAGCACCACGGGATCTCACTGATCCACGTGCCGGTTTACTTCGGCGAAGACGAATTGGGGGGGATGGGAGTGTTCGGGAGGTGGAACGTAGGCAACTGGTGTGAGGCGACGCAGAAGATGCGTCACGAAATAGGACTGTAAAAATGGACGAAAAACTGAGAGTTGGAATCGTGGGACTGGGGCTGGCGGCGACACCCCACTTCAAGGGACACGCCAGCCATCCGCATGCGGAAGTGAGAGCGGTTTGCGATCTGGATGGGGAACGAGCAAAGGGGTTCGCCGAGGAACACGGGATTCCGGAGGTTTTCACCTCCTACGAGGAGATGCTCGATTCTGGAATCGATGTGGTGGACATCGCCACGCCGACCTTTCTGCACGCTGCGATGACCCAACAGGCGGCAGCAGCGGGGAAGCACGTGCACTGCGAGAAGCCGTTTTGCCGGAGCGTGGATGAGGGAATGGCGGCGTGTGCGGCCGCTCGGGAAAATGGGGTGAAGCTGGTCGTCGGCGAGACCTATGTCTTCATCTCGTCGCACGTGAAGGCGAGGGAGTTGATCGAAGCGGGGGAGATCGGCAAACCGCTGCAGATTCGGCAACGGCACGGGGCCTGGTTGGAGCGGCCCGAGGCGCGGGTGTACACCGGGCCGCCGGATCGCAACTGGCGCGTAGATGCGGAGCAGTCGGGTGGAGGGGCGTATCCCTGGATCTTCGACCACGCAGTGCATTTTTTTGCGGCGGCGGAGTATTTCATGCTGGACGGGAAGATCGATGAAGTGTACGCGGTGCAGGCGACGGGAGCGTCGAGTGGAGGACCGAGTGGAGCGGCGCACGATCCGTACGCGACAGCCGAGGTAGACATTCCGATCATCACCTGGAAGTTCGAGGAGAGGGACTGCCAGGGAGTGTGGGTGCGCGCCGAACGACTCAACGGCAAATACGACTATATGAGGGGTTTCAGCACGGCGATCATCGGCGAGAAGGGGATGATCGAGGTGCTGGGGGAGGGGGGACGCAATCTGCTGTGGAACGGGGAGCAGCAGCATCTGGTCCTGCATCGGGAGGGGAAGGAGACGGCCTGCTTCCGCTTCGACGAGGGGGGGGACGACGTGTGGGAGTCGGATATCTCCTACTACAGCCGGGGGCATATAGGACAGGTGCATCACTTGCTCGATTGTATTGTGGAGGATCGGGAGCCGCGCTACTGCGGAGAAGACGGGGTGCACGCAGTGCGCTGCACCCTGGCGACGATCATTTCAGGACAGGAGGGACGGCCGGTGAAAGTGGAGGATGTGCCGGGAGATTTTACGGCTTATTGAGGGAGAATTGCCGGGAAACTGCATCCGGTTTAGGGGTATATATGGATTAATGGGTGTTCCGAATCAGGAGGGGTCATGTCCCGAAAGAAAAAATCAGCTCGAAGCCAATCGGGTGCGCCCATTCCCTCTTCCAATGCCGAGTGGCACGAGCACATTCGCTCCCTGGGGCTCACCTCGGCGGATGAATACAGGGAGTGGTGTCGTCGGCACGGCTTCAAGTTCAACCGCAGGAAGAGCTGGCGCGAGGAGCGCGAGGAGCATCGGGTGGCCGAACAGGAGCGCTCCCAGGCCGCTGCGCTGCAGCACGTTCGCGAACTGGGACTGGAGACGGTCGAGGAATATCAGACGTGGTGTCGTCAACACGGTTTTCGCGATTCCCTCGAGAAGAAAGAGCGCCAGCGGCAGAGGGAAATCCAGCTGGCACGGAATCTACAGGCGGGTGTTGTCTCGGAGCCTAAAAAAAGGCGGCCCCCCCGGATAGCGGTGACCATGGAGCACATCCGGTCGCTGGGGTTGGAGTCGGTCGAAGAATATCGGACCTGGTGTTTGCAGAACGCGCTCGGAGACGGGCTCGACAAGAAGCTGGAACTGTTGAACAAGGAGCGGGCCCTCGCCGCTCTCACCCTTGCCAAACGGCAGATGAGCCGATCGCGGAAGCTCATCGAGCAGATAGGTGCCGGGCGGGTTTCTGAGGACCAGCTCAAGACGATACTGCTGCGAAAAATACACGCCGGTTTTGCCGGTCTGGACGGGGAGGCGCGGGAGGCGCTTTTGCGTCTACTGTTGCAGGTGGAAGCTCGCTCGGATTTGCTCAATACTGATCCGGGTTCCGCGCGCTGGGGACGGCGGCCGGGCAACAGTTTGATCGAGGGACTGATCGCCCTGGCCCGCCAGCATCGCGAGTGGCTGCAGCCGGTTGAGACCTGGCAGACCACCAGTCGCAATCAGCAGGTGCAGTTCGGGGATCTGGCGCGCCATCTGCTGGCCCGCTACGAGGTGCCGATCTTCATGGACTCGGTCTGGTTCCGGGAGGAGGATGTCGAAGCTCGACGCCAGCAGGATTGGTTCCGGCACATCGGTTCCGGAGGGAACATCCGCACAGCGGATGTGCCGCTGAAGATGGCGAAGAAGATGGCCCACCACTTTTTGCAGGCGCCGGAGCATTATACCGTGGAGGAGGCGCTGCGCTGGGGGCAGGTTCTGGGGCAGGGAGGAAGTCGCGAGCTGGCTGCTGCGATCGACAACACGCGGCTGGGGCGCTCCTTTGAAGAAGAGGAGTTTTGGAGCAGCGTAGTCGCCTTTCTCGTCCGCCATCCCGAATTGGACGAGGAGCGGGTCGGGCCGATCGTCAACTATATCCACTGCCAGAAATACGAGCCCCGGGAGCTGGATGGAGGGGAGAAGGGGGACCCGCCCGAACCGCATTTCTCCATGAAGAGCCGGAGCGTGCCCAAGCTGCTGAACCAGGTAGAGAGGTGGGAGAAGATGTGGGTCCGGGAGGAACACCTGGGACCGGAGGATACGGGCTACAAGAGAAGGTTGAAGTTTGCTCCGTTCTACCACGAGGAAGAGGACGAGCGCACCGGTCGCACGCTGCAGTGGAGTATTCAGGAACTCTCCACCGCGCGCTCCCTCTCCTCGGAGGGGCGGGAGATGAACCACTGCGTGGCCACCTACGCCGACAAACTGGGCAAGCTGTCGATCTGGTCGCTCCAGGTCCGGGAGGGGACCTGGAACCAACGGGTGCTGACCATCGCCATCGACCCGGAGCAGTGCTTTGTCACCGAAGTCCGGGGACGTTTCAACTCCAACCCGGCCAAGGAGTTCGACGAGCGGGAACAGATCGGGAACGGGGCACCCCGCCCCAGGGGACGGCTGAACAGCAAAGATCGCTACTTCATGCGGCGCTCCTACCAGATTCTGCAGATCTGGCTCGAGCGGGAGGGGATCGGCTACTCCCAGCTTGGGGCGTAGATCGAAGTCGAATCCCGGCTGGTTATCTACTTGTCTCGATGACGCCAGCGAAATCTCCGGGGGCCGACTGCTGAAGTTTACCAGGTGCTCCAGGCGATTACTGGAGGAGCGCCTGGAGGCGTTCTACCTCTCCCGATTCCCGATCGGCGATGTCGCAATCTTCCAGGGGATCTGCCTCGATATCGAAGAGCAGCGGGGATTGGTCTTCCCGCAAAATGAGCTTGTATCTGCCGTCGAAGGCCATCTTCCAGTCTCCCAGAGCGCTGACCAGGTGTTCGCGATGAGCAGTGGTGTTGCCTTCGAGGAGGGGACGGAGACTGAGCGCATCGGCGTCGGGCAGGGGTTCGCCACCCGCGTAGTCGAGGAAGGTGGCCGCCAGATCGTGCAGGGAGACGAGGGCATCGGAAGTTACGTTCGGGGCGATAGCCGGGCCGGCGGCGATGAGGGGAATGCCCGCCGAGGGGGTGCGCCAGACGCTCTTTCCCCAGCGATTGTGATCCCCGAGCATTTCGCCGTGGTCGCTCGAGTAGACGATGACGGTATTTTCCAGTTCTCCTCGCTCTTTCACCACCTCGATCATCTCGCCTGCGAGCCGGTCGATGTTCTCGATCATGGCGGCGTAGTTCTGGCGGCGGTCGCGAATCGCCTCGCGGTCCGGCTGGTCATTGTCGTGCGGTTCGGGGATATCGACATCCTGCCAACGAGTTCGCATATCCTGGGTAACGTCGAAGGGGCCGTGCGGACCGACGAAATTGACGACCAGATACCAGGGTTTGTCTTGGGGAAGATCGCGGAGAAAGTCGATCCCGTTGGCGGCGACCCAGTTGTCGCAATAGGCGTAGTCGGGCAGGGGGGCGACGGCCGGGTAGTTGAGCCATCCGGGGTTTTTCATACGGGGTTCGTACATGCCGAAGTGGGCGTCCACCAGACCCTCTTCCAGTAGAAACTGCATATAGGGGCCTTTGGGGCTCATGCCGTTGTTCTGATAGGCGCTGATGGCGTCCCCTTTTCCCTCGTTGTCGATTCCCCGTGTAAAGCCGTACTCCCGCACCTGATTGGCCCCGTCCAGGCCCCAGTCCCGATCCGGTTTGTGGAGGTCGAACTTGCCGACTCCGACCACTTCGTATCCCGCGTCCTGCAGATGGCGATAGTGGTTGGGAAGATCGAGAGGTGTATTCTGACCGTTGCTGGGGACTCCGCAATGCTCGTAGTCGCGTCCGGTCGCCAGGCAGGCGCGGGCCGGGGAGCATACAGGGGATGGGGTGAAGGCGTTGGTGAAGCGGGTCCCCTGATTTGCCAGGCGGTCGAGGTTGGGAGTGCGCAGCGGCAGATCCGGATTCAGACCGAGCCAGTCGGGGCGGTGTTGATCCGGCAGAAAGAACAGGAAATTGGGGGGGCGGTTTGGTTTGTCGGCCATGATTCCTCCGGGGTAGGGCGAGTTTTGTGCGCGAATAGAGCGCTCTTTTTTTGTTTTTTGCAGAACACCTGTCGACAAAAGATCGGGGCAAAGATAGAGAATGGGGGTTCGATGCAGAAGGGGTTTAGCCTTTCCAGCTGATATTTTCACCCAACCCTTTATCTCTGAAGAATTCGGCTAACCGCTCCATCTCTGTATCCTCCAGGGAATAGTAAGGGGGGCGACGCCAGCGACCGCAGACGCCGAAGAGTTCCAGAGTGCCGTGCACGGCGGCGTTCCAACCACCGGTAAAGGTGGGGAGAAAGTCAAAGAAAGGCATGTCGTAGTCGCGGATGACGGCACGAGCCGCTTCCAGATCCTTCTCCTGAACCGCATTCCAGTATTTCCAGGTGATCTCGGGGGCGAAGGTGAGGTAGGTGGACATGAATCCATCGCAGCCGTACGGCCACATATTCATGTGATTGACCTTCTGGCCGCCGGCAAAGACGGGAACGCGGTCGTGGGCGAGGAGACAGAGACGGCGGGCAAAATCGCCGCAGAGGTCGTCCTTGATGGCAACCACGTTGTCGCACTGGTCGAGGGTGCGCTCGATAGTCTCCAGGCCAAAAGCGGGGCCTTGAGCGGAAAAGAGACCGGTGACGATCATGACGGGCATCTCCTGGGAGATGGTTCGATAGTGCTCAGTCAGCGTTTCCGGCGTGACGGAAGGTCCCCAGTTCGGGGGAAGGACCATGACCACATCGGCGCCGACGGAACGGGCGTAGCGGGCGAACTCGACGGAGCGGTCGGTGCTGTGCCAGCGGTCGGCGGCCACGGTCATGGCGCGGCCGGTGGTCTGCTCGCAGGTGACTCTGGTGATTTCGGCGATCTCTTCGTCCCCGAGACAGAGGTAGTGGCTGTCGCCGGCGGTCAGCAGGACGGTCTTGCTGCCGTTGGCGATGACGGTGTCGATCTGGTGGCGCAGGCCGTCGTAGTCGACGCTGCCGTCCTTGTTGAACGGGGTGCGGATCGAGGAAATGGGGCCGGTGAGATGGGCGCGGACTTCGGTGCGGTCCATGGCGATTTCTTCCCTTTTTTGTTTGAATGATCAAAATCCGACCTTCTCTATGCGCACTTTGCGGGAGGATGTCAAGTCCTGGCGAATCGGTGAATCGGTCTGCTCTGCGATCAAAATGGCCTTCTGAAAGAAAGGGGGTAGGGATCTGAATTGGCTCTCCGGTTTTGATGCCCTGTGTGGAATTCGGTAATTTGGGAGGTGAAAGCGCGTTTAATCTGTCCACAGTATGGGAATATGAGGGAGGGTTGTCATCGTGGATGCATCGAGAGTACAGGACACCATCAAGGGCCGTAGCCCCCGCATCGAGTGGCTCGACGCGGCCAGGGGATATGCCATTTTTCTGGTTTTCTACGGACATTTGATGCAGAATATAGGTTCCCCCGAAAACGGGGCGAGTGCATTTCAGGAAAAGTTGATTTACGCCTTTCACATGCCTCTCTTCGTCCTCATCTCGGGATTTCTGGCCAAAACCGTTTTCCCGCCTCTGCGCTCGTTCCTCAAAAAGCAGGCACTGACCAGACTGCTCCCCGTCCTCTTTTTCTCTGCATTTCTGTTTCCCATCAGCCTGCTGCATCACGCCCTCTCCGGCGATCGGGGGCCCACGGAAGTAGAGGGGCGCTTTTTCCGGAATTGGGAGGAAATATGCGCTCACCTCGCCGTTTCGGGTGAAGGGGAAACCACACCGGCTCGTCATCGGCTCGGGGAACTGTTGACGCCGGAGGCCCGGTTTGCAGTGATGGCGGGAGTTGCCGGGGATTCTCTGACAGCGGCAGAGCGCGAGCCGATTATCCGGGCTCTCAACGATCTGCTCGATCGACCGGATCTGTTCGGCGCGGAGCATTTTGTCGCCGCCGATCTTCCCACAACGGCCCGGAGGCAGCTCGAGAAGAATCGCATGGCTCTGACGGATAATGAGGAACTGCGCCACGCCAACTGGACGCTGGCACTGTGGACGCTTCAGCCGGGCTCCTTCTACTGGCGCTGGCACCAATCTCCCTGGGAAGGACTGGGGATGGGGTTACTGATGACCCTGAAGGGATACCCCATGCTCAACTGGATCACCTGGTTCCTCATCTGTCTGTTCACCATCGAGCTGATCCACTTCCTGGTCGGGCGATTCCTGGCCGGGCCTGTCCGCGTCGCTCTGGCCATCCCTCTGTTTTCCGTGGCCGGCTGGTTTGCCACTATCGACGTGGGCATGATGGAGGATTTCTGGTTCGTGCGTGAGAGCATCCTGCTCTACGCTTTTTATCTGTTGGGGCTGCTGCTGCGCCAGAGTGGCATTCTCGATCTGGGAAGAAGTCGCCTGTATCCACTCTTCCTGTTCGTCGCCGGAACAGCTGTGCTGTTTCTCACCTTCCAGCTGAATCCCGGTGCGCCGGTGATCAAACCGATCGTCCTGATCAATCTGTCGCAGCACGGACACCCTCTGTACTTCGCCATTTCGGCGGTGGCCGGCTGCGTCGCCGTCGTGGGACTGGCGCGCTTGACGCCCCCGTTCCGCTTGCTGACCTTCCTCGGATGCCAGTCCCTGGTTCTAATGGGACTCAACGGGATGTTCTTCCGCATGGGGAACCCCATACTGGTCGACATGGTGACCGTCTCGGCCACGCAGGTATCCGTCACCTTCTGGTGTGCGGCCCTGACCGGCGTTTCCCTGATTTTCTGTCTGCCGTTTATCTGGTTTCTGGATCGATACCTGCCCCAACTGGTGGGTAAACCGCGACAAAAAGGGCCTCTGCTGCCCGCTTTGCTCAAAGAGAATGGCTAGCCGAAAAACGCCGACAAAAGGAGTGCGCATGGCAATTGAGAAAGTGCTGGTAACCGGGGTCTACGGGTTAATTGCCGGGGATGTCTACAGCTATCTGCAGTCAAAACCGGAGCAGTATGAAGCTTACGGTCTCGCTCGCCGACGCTACCCTTCGGATCGGGTGGAAGAGGGGCGAAATATCCACATTCCGGAAGATCGTTTTTTCCTGGCCAATTTGACCGATCTCGAAGCGCTGGAGCAGGCGATGCAGGGGATGGACGTGGTGGTGCAGATGGCGGCCGACCCAAATGCGGACGGGGATTGGGAGAGCATACTGGCGAGCAATGTGATCGGCGCCCGCAACGTCTTCGAAGCGGCCCATCGCGCCGGGGTAAAGCGGCTGATCTTCGCCAGCTCGATCATGGTCTCCTGGGGATATCTCGAGGATGAAGAGTTTCGGGTTGTGTCCGAAGGGCGATACGACGAAATCGCGCCGGAGGAGATGCCCCGGGTGACGCACGAGTCGGCGGTGCGACCGACCAGTCTGTACCCGGCCAGCAAGGTCTGGGGGGAGGCGGTCGGCAGATACTACTCCGATATTCATGGAATGTCGGTGATCTGTCTGCGCATCGGCTGGGTCAACCCGGAGGATCGTCCTCATTCTCACGGCTGGGCAAGGGGGGGATGGTGCAGTCGGCGGGATATGGTGCAGATGGCGGAGCGGTCGATCCAGGCACCGGAGGAGGTGCGCTTCGACGTGTTCTACGTTCTGTCGAACAACAAATACAACTGGGCGGACATCGATCGCGCCCGCCAGGTCATCGGCTACGCCCCGGAAGACAGCGCCGAAGAGCGGCTGGGAATTGAATAAACAGGAGGAGAAAAGATGCTTATAGATATTCACGTCCACACCTGTCGCGCCCGTCATCCAAAACTCACTCGTGCGAACGGATTCCGCTATCCCACTCCGGATGAACTGATCGCCGCGATGGACGAGGCGGGTATCGACCGAGCGGTAGTGATGAGCACGCCGTCGCCCGAGGTGCGCTACTCGCTGGTGCCTCCCGAAGAGACGCTGTCGATCTGTGCGGACTACGCCGATCGTTTGATCCCCTTCTGCAATGCGGATCCCCGTTTTCTGACGAATTCTACGGATGCGAATTTCTTTCCCCTGCTGGAGGCGTTTGTGGAGATGGGCGCCAAAGGAGTGGGGGAGTACATCCCCAATCTGCCGTTCGACGATCCGCTGAATCTCAACTTCTTCAAGCAGGTCGAGGAGATGGGGCTGCCGTTGACCTTTCACCTGGCGCCGAAGATCGGCGGCTTCTACGGCTGCTACGACGATCCGGGGTTGCCGCGCCTGGAGCGGGTGTTGCAGGAGTGCCCGAAACTAACCTTTCTCTCTCACTCGCAGGTTTTCTGGGCGGAGATCGGGACGCTGAGTGATCCGGAAGAGCGGAGTGGATATCCCAAGGGGCCGATCGAGAAGGAGGGAAGGGTGGTGGAACTAATGCGGGAGTATCCCGGTCTGCACGGAGATCTGTCGGCAGGGAGCGGGTTCAACGCGATTTCGCGCGATCCGGAGTTCGGGTATCGGTTTCTGGAGGAGTTCCAGGACCGTCTCTATTTTGCGACCGACATCGCCAACGTGCCGCAGGAATTGCCGATCGTGCCGTATTTTGCGGAATTGAAGGAGAAAGAACTGATTTCTCCAGAAGCGCACGAGAAGATCACCTGGAAGAACGCGGCGCGATTGTTCGGGCTGGACGGATAGAGAATCGATTTTTGGGTGTCCGGATGTCGAGTGGTCTTTGTGGAAGACCGCGAAACATCCGGACATCTGTTTTTTTACCCGGAATGATCGGATTTGGGAAAGGCTGAGAAGAGATGAGAACGCGAGAAGCGGAAGAGGAGCGCACCTCCTTTCAGGAGGCCGGGCCGTTCGATCCAATGCTGGAGAGTCGGGCGGACGTGGCCATGGTGTACGGGTTGAACGAGTCGTTCGAAGGTCGGCTGAGCGATTGGCGTCGAGCGGGGTACCGACCGCACGTGATGACCGGCGTGGCATGGGGAGGGTATCAGGATTACGTGCGCGGCGAATGGGATGGGCAGCAGCACTACGACGACGCTCAGGCTGCGGCCGGGGGATTCAGGCTCGAGCACGGGGTGGCTCAGGGGCACGACTGCTTCTACATGATGCCGAGCCGGGACTATGCGCGCTACCTGGGTGAACAGCTCCGGCGAGTAGTGGATGTGGGAGCTGTGGCGATCCATCTGGAGGAGCCGGAGTTCTGGGTGCGGGCCGGATACGGGGAGGGATTCAAGCGGGAGTGGCAGGAGTTCTACGGGGAGGAGTGGCAGGATCCGGCTTCGTCGCCGGATGCGCGTTACAGAGCTTCCAGGCTGATGCAGCACCTGTACACGCGCACGCTGGATTTTCTGTGCAGGGAGCTGAAGGCGTACGCCGCGGAAAAGGGGAATTCGGACTTCCGTTGCTACGTGCCGACCCACAGTCTGGTCAACTACGCGCACTGGCGGATCGTCAGTCCCGAAAGCGAAATGCTGGCCCTGGAGGGGTGCGATGGGTTGATCGGGCAGGTGTGGACCGGCACGTCGCGCACGCCGACGGTGTATCGGGGAGTTACCAAACAGCGGACACTGGAAGCGGGGTACTGCGAGTACGCCGCCTGTGCCGCCCTGGTGCGGGGTAGCGAAAAGAAGCTCTGGCAGCTGGCCGACCCGATAGAGGACAACCCGAACTACTGCTGGGAGGATTATCGGGTCAACTGGGAATGCACGGTGACCGGATCCCTGCTGGTCGAGGAGAGCGAGCGGTTCGAGATCATGCCCTGGCCGAGTCGCATCTTCAAGGGAACCTATCCGACAGTCAACCTGGTGGGTGAACCGCTGCAGCCGTTGCTGGAGGGGTATCTGGAGCGGTTGGGAACGGGGGAGGATGAGGAGCGGTTGATGCAGACTCGACAAGCGTTCGAAATGCTGCTCGACTTCTACCACGAGCGGGGGGAAGAGAGCCGGAAAGAAACGCTCGGTTTCGCCGATCTGGCCGACAAATCTTCGGAGGTGCGCTTTGGGGATCTGTGGAGCGTGCTACACGGCTTCTACAAGCTGCTGGCCGACTGGGAGGACCAGGAGGAAGCGCAGCGGATGCGGGATGCGGTGGCCGGGTTCTACCACAACCCGACCGACCAGCGGTCGGCGATTCCCGAGAGCTACGCCACGGAACTGCAGGTAGTGTTCAACGCACTGGCGGATATGCACTGGCCGGGAGAAACAGAATGGCTGCACGGTCAATCCGGAGTGGGAGTGGGCATTGCGGACAGCCTCATGTTCCAGCGGGGAGATCCAGAACCCAGCGATGCGGATATGTCGTCGCTCTACGGGCTGGCGATGCCGCTGATCAAGTTCGGCACCGCTCTGACCATGGTGCAGCTGGATCGGGTGTGGGATCCGGGATATCTCGACGATCTGAAGGTGCTGCTGTTGACCTACGAGGGGCAGAAGCCACCGAAGGTTGAAATCCACGAGCGGCTGGCCGAGTGGGTGCGGGAAGGAGGCGCGTTGATCCTCTTTGGAGCCGGGGATGCTTACGACGCGGTGCGGGAATGGTGGAACCAGGATGGATTGGAGTACGAGCGTCCCGGAGAACACCTAACGGAGTTGCTCGAACTGGGGAGATCTCCGGAGGAAGGGGTGCATGCCTGCGGGAAGGGCGTGGTCGTCGTGGAACCGGCCTCGCCGGCGGAACTCGCCCGCCATGCGGAAGGGGCGGACCTGGTGATGGTGCGGCTGCGTCAGGCGTATCGGGAGCGAAAGCTGTCCTTGGTCGAAGGGAATGCGCTGGTGCTGCGGCGCGGTCCTTACGTAGTGGCTGCGGGAATGGATGAATCGGTCGGGGATGAGCCGGTGGTTTTAGAAGGGAAGTTTGCAAATCTGTACGACGCAGAACTGACGGTGTGCGAGAATCCGACTATCGCGCCCGATTCCCGCTGGCTGCTCTACGATCTGAGCCGCTGTCCAGATCATCCCTGGGTGATCGCGGCTGCCGGGAAGGTGCGGGATGAGGAATACGGCGAGAACTCACTGAGCGTTGCGGTCGAGGGGATGGCGGAGACGACCTGCGCGGTGCGGATGCGGGTGCCGACCGAACCTGCGGAAGTGGTAGCATCGGAGGGAATGGTGGAATGGACGTGGGACGGAGAGTCGCAGACGGCGCTGTTGCGTTTCCCGAACCGGACGGAGGGAACGCGTATAGAGGTGAGTTGGTAGGTCGTTTTTTGCGCCGATAAAAAGTGTATCTGGCAAAACTCGATCCATCAGACAATGCCAGATCCGGTTTCAATCTGCTGTTCCAGATCTGCTATTTCGATAGCACATTATTTTACCGGCAGAATCCTCTAAAGAAGCAATACTGTTTGAGTAAATTGTATTGCACTAAATTTTTCGGGATAATGATTGTCATTACTTCCTATTGGATCCAACGCCCATCCCACGCCAACTCTCTTGCCGTTAATCGGTAGCGTTTCATAGCGTCCCAGAAAGAATCTCCAAACATCCCCTTCAGCAGGTGGCGTAGAGCGATTCCCTGCAAGTTCCTTCATGCCCGTCCACGGCAACACAATCATCGCCGTCCAACCTTTACTAACGCGAGAAGGATCATTCAACCCTCTGGTTGCATAAAAACGGCGGAAAATCAGCCGTGTTCTGCCACATTGTCACTTGCGGTGCCTCTGGAAAATGGGGATCTATGGTGTTGACGAAGACACCGGAAACCCACCTCCAGGAGGAC
>Ga0233437_1002288_pt1 | contig 29751 bp, 27 predicted proteins | sample SI_122_August201_FD_182714 | JGI IMG/M metagenome (GOLD analysis project Ga0233437, IMG submission 182714) | Seawater microbial communities from Saanich Inlet, British Columbia, Canada - SI_122_August2016_200_MG | ecosystem: Environmental > Aquatic > Marine > Inlet | place: Canada: British... | reverse complement strand
CTGTAAGAGCTCCAGCAGCTCCTCGGGCGACTTCTGTTTGATGTACTGCTGGTTCATCCAGCGCAGCTTATTGGTATCGAAGACCGCACCGGATTTCCCGACCCGCTCCAGTGAGAAGTTCTCGATCAGCTCTCTCATGGAGTATATTTCCTGGTCGTCCTGGGTGTTCCAACCCAGCAGCGCCACGAAATTGATCAAACAGTCGGGCAGAAATCCCTTGTTCCGATAATCCTCGGTGGCCACATCCCCCTGCCGTTTGCTGAGTTTGCTGCGATCTGTATTCAGCAGCAGCGGCAGATGGGCGAATTCAGGGATGTCCCAACCAAAGTACTCATAGAGCTGTATATGCTTTGGTGTTGACGGGAGCCACTCTTCGCCGCGGATGACGTGGCTGATCGACATCAGGTGATCGTCCACCACGTTTGCCAGGTGATAGGTGGGAAAGCCGTCTGACTTGACCAGCACCTGGTCATCAATCTGATCCGGTGTAAAACGGACCTCGCCGCGAATCAGGTCTTTGACCACATAAGCCGGTCGGGTGGGGTCGATCTTCATGCGGATGACGTGGGGTGTCCCGGACGCCAGTTTCTCTTTGGCCTCCTCCGGAGCCAGATGCCGGCAGCGACCGTCATAGCGAGTGTCTTCGTTTTTTGCCTGTTGCTCTTCCCGCATCTGCTGCAGATCCGCTTCGGTACAGAAACAGGGGTAAGCGTTCTCCTGCTCAAGCAGTTGCTGCGCGTATTTTTGGTAGTGATCCAGCCGTTGGGATTGAATGTATGGACCGCAATCCCCTTCGACTCCCGGTCCCTCGTCGAAATCCAGTCCCGCCCAGCGGAGGGATTCCATCAGGTTCTCCGCCGCGCCGTCCACCTTGCGGCTCTGGTCGGTATCCTCGATTCGCAGAATAAAGCGGCCGCCCACATGCCGGGCATAAAGATAATTGAACAGGGCGGTTCTCAACCCCCCCACATGCAGAAACCCGGTTGGGCTCGGAGCAAATCTAAGTCTGGTTTCAGCCATTTTTATGAATGTCTATATTATAAAGTCGAATAAACTACCCCGCCGCAAGCAGCGGGGTATTGCCAGTCATTCCGGCACCGAATTGGCGAGACTCGCAGCAAAGAACCGGAATCTAGTCGAATTTCTACTGGATCCCGGATCGGAGTCCGGGATGACTCGACGCCGCAAGCGGCGGAGTATTATACCCATGCTTCGTACCAGACACAGATTTGAACTATGTTTTCTCACCCCTTGTTGTGTCCGTTCCAAGGCAAACAGATTCTTTTTTTTAAGAATTTTTTAATATGGTTTGAAATTTGAATTACTTCTTTTTGAATTAATTGTATTGTCTGCGCGATGAAAAAGAAACAGAAATATTATGATTTATGAACCCTGAGAGGTCATATGCACCAATATATTGAAACAGTAAGAAACGAAGTTGAGGCCGCTGCGGGGACTGAATCCTATCTGGCCGGGACCCTCTTTTTGAGAATACACCGGGATCTGGGCTACGAAGACGAAGGCGCCTGGAAAATTACCACCAAAGAGGATTTTGAGAATGTTCAGCACAAGGTGATGAACAGTATCGGCAAAAGCCGGGATTTTAATCTGAAAGACGAAATTCTCGCCTGGCAGATCGCCATTCTGAGGGATGTTGGAAAGGAGTTTTACAACTGGTGGATCGACTATAAAGATGAACGGTTTCGTGCCGATGACTGTTTTAGAGACGGCGAATCCTGCATCGCCCTGGAAGCATCCTGCGAGAAATTGAACGAAAATCCGACAGAGGTATTTACTGCCCTGCTGGAGGTCGAACTCATTCTGACCAGGCTGGCCACATCCTGCAACACAGTGGTTATGCAGATGGACCGCTTTTGGCAGTTCAAGTTTAAAAACAGGAAAAAAGCGCCGGAAAACAATTTTATGTTCAAACGGATTGAATCCGAAAGTCAACAGACCATACTTTATAAAAGTGTGCAAACGCTGAAGAAGATATCCGAGATGTGCAAAACCTTCGGGAAACAATTGGCAGGCGCCGAACATCTGCTCTGGATGATTCCGCACCACATGCTGGAATCGATGATACATGCGCTGAATCAATTTCTGGACTTCGAATATATCGAAGAAACCGATCTGGCACTTTCCAAATGGCTGGATGATATTTTTCCTGAAAGGCTTCCCGCGGGTCAGCCCAACCCCACGTATCAAAACGGGTTGCATCACAAAGTGATTGCCAACCTGACCCAGGCTACGCAGTGTATGGTGCAGCAGACGGTGAAAAAAAACGATGTTTTCGTCCAGCGTGACGAGATTATGAGGCCCTATATTCAAGAGGTCATGGAAAAAGTAAAGCAAATCGAGTTGCAGAATCTCAATGCTGACAAAGAGCAGTCCCTGAGAGAGCAACAACAGCGCTAATCCGCCTCAATAAATCACGGGGCATGAGAAGATGTCCCCCGATTTATCGAAACATCCTCAAAATTCTGAACCCCATTTCTTTTTCCTCGACTTTTTCAGGCTGGATTATTACACTTATTTGTTCAGCGGATCTTCTGATAGTCAATGTTGACGCCATTGGGGCATCAACCGGCCACCCTAGCAGAAACAGAATTAAAAGCAAATAAAAACTGCTAAACACTTCATTTTATAGTAACTAACCCGGTTTTGGGTCCAAGGGACAATTCGCCAGGGGAAAAAATCTGTCAATGCTATTCGAAGTAGCTTTCCGACTGCGTTGAAACGGTTTTTTTATTTTCTTTTGACGGAACGGATTCGGGTTGGCTACGGTATGCGGGTTGAAAGAAATTTAAGTTATCGGAAAAAAATTTCCAGAGCGACATGCCTCTTGTTCCCCCTTAAAAAGGGTGTTAGCGGGAAATGACCCATCAGGAAAGTAACCTCTCCCAACTATACAGTTACCCATGCTCAGATTTTACGGAATTCGTTTTAACAATCAAGGTGCTCCGGAACGCTTTACAGTGACGTTTGCTCTCAGGGAGTCTCTGAATGCAGGGTTGCAAATTTTCGATTATTATAAGGAAGATTATCAGAAAACCCAGGAGGCAATCGGAGAAGAGATTAACAAACTGTTCCAGAACTCGGGGATAAGGAGCCGGATCACCGGCCCCTTTCGACTGACAGTGGCTAAATGGTTTCGAACCAAGGATATGATCCGGTTTATCTGTCAGAAAAAGACATTCAGCCGGCACAAACTCGAAATTGCCCGCTTGTTGAACACCCCCGAAACCATTGTGGAAAAATGGCTGCGGATTGAATTGATTCTACTGGAACGGTTGTCCGGTCTGGGGCAAAAGAGGCAGGAAGAGGAGCTTGGGAATCCGGAATCGGAACTGAATCTGATCCTGCAGATGGTGGGGCTGTTTTTTCTGGAACAGGACGACGAGATGCCGCCGGCTAACCTGCAACTGCAGTTTATTCGCAATCAGTTTCCGAAAATTATCTGGAAAAAGAAGGACGGTTTCAGCGCGGCCAGCAATCCCTTCTGGTTGCCGAAAAATCCTTACTGCCGGGCTTCCTATCTGGCGAATCGCGTGATGATGCGGCTTTCCCAGCAGGCGGGCAATTTTGCGCCGGCGCAAGTTCCCCTTAAAGCGATCGCGCCGCCACCACTGCCGTCAACCCAGACCTTTTCATTCGGTGTGCTGCTGCCCAAAGAACTCCCGGACGAATTGCGGCTGGAATTTCAAAGTGATGAAAACCGCAGCAAGCAGCTCTCCTTTCTCCCGGAGACGGCAGCAGAGACATTGTTGTCGTTGCAGAAGATGATACAGAAGCGATTCTTGCACGAAGGGGTCAAACATTTGATGGCCATTTTCAGGCAACTGGCCGAACGTTCCACGGCCGGCCTGTGTGAGTTCGATACGGAAAACCATTTCCGGCTGATCACAAAATCGAAACGAAAGGGAGCTTATTCGGAAAAGCAGCAGTCTGTGCTGAACGGTGTCTTGACAACCCTGTTTCAGTTGCGGCTCAAACGCTTCTGGAAACGCGATGATCAACCCCGGGAAATTTCGAATCCGTTTATGCTGGAGCTGTGCTGTGAATCTGATCCCGACCGCAGCTGCTTTCCCATCAGAAAGCTCATGCTGGATCCGATATTCTGTCCGGGGCAGGACAACCCGTTTCGGCTGGGGGGGCACCTGACGCTGATTCCCGAGGCGCTTTTTCAGGAAAGTATCCACAAGCACGCGCTGCTGCCGGGGCTCTCTTCTTTTTTCGCCGGGGTCTGGCTGATCGATTTTCAGAGGGATCAGGGTGTGTTCGAAAAATCCACCCGGGAAATTGTCGAGGGTGGCGCGTTCAATATCACCCCGGCAAACAAATACCGCATGGCCGGCAAGCTGAAATCCGAACTGGCCTATATGGAAGAAAAATGCTATATTTCAGACTATAGTCTGATTGAAGATAAACACGGTAATCCCTGGGACGACCGGCACCGGTTTTCAGCCCCTGAGGGGGTGGTCGCGGCCATTACCGAGAAAACAGAACAGTTCCAAATGAACCCATACCCGGAGAGACTCATTGCCTGATATCGTTTTTATGGGTACGCCTGATTTTGCAGTCCCCTCCATGGCGTATCTGTTAAAAGCGGGAATCAATATCTCCCTGCTGGTTTGCCAGCCAGACCGGAAAAAAGGGAGAGGGCAGAAGTTACAGTTCCCGCCCACCAAGCAGTTCGCACTGGATCATCAAATAGAAGTCTTTCAGCCCGATTCCGTTCGCACTCCCGCTGTGATCGAAAAACTGCGAGAGAAACGCCCTCAGTTCTGCGTGGTGATCGCTTACGGGAAAATCCTGCCCAAAGAGATTCTGGACCTGCCACAAAAGGCGTGCGTGAATGTGCATGGCTCCCTGTTGCCCCAATGGCGGGGGGCGGCCCCGATTCAATTCGCTTTGCTTAATGGAGACCAACAGACCGGAGTCTGCACTATGCTGATGGATGAGGGCATGGACAGCGGCGATCTTCTGCTTACCCGTTCCACATCCATTGACCCCAACGAGTGCGTCGACAGCCTTACCGAGAGGCTGAAGGTCATGGGGGCGGAACTGATCGTGGAAACCATCAAGACCTTCGACCAGATCCAACCCGTCCAGCAGGACCATGAACAGGCGACCTACGCCCGTTTGCTTAAGAAAGAGGATCGCTGGATTCGTTGGGATGAAGACGCCACGGCTGTCTACAACCGCTACCGGGCCCTGTCGCCTACCCCCGGGGTCTTAACGGAGTTTCGCGGAAAAAGGCTGCTGCTCAAGTCGATGGAAATCGCTGCTCTGGCCGGTGGGACCCCACCGGAAACACCCGGGACCATTCTGACCGCGGACAAGGCAGGCGTAGCCGTTGCCTGTGGGAAGGGCGCCATCTCGATTCTGTCTTGTCAACCTGAAAACAAAAAACCGGTCTCATCCGCAGACTGGATTAACGGGCACCAGGTTAAAACAGGGGAAATACTAGGAGGAGCAGCACCTTGATAAACTATTCTCAGGAGAAACAACGGGTTTTTCTGGTGGCTCTGCAGTTGAAGTCGGATAAAGCGGAAGACACTCTGGATGCTTTGCAGGAACTGGCGTCTTTGGCGACAACACTCGGGTTCAAAGTGATCGGCCAAAAGATTCAGTCCCGCTCTACTCCCGATTCGAAAAGCTATATCGGCGCCGGTAAATTGCAGGAGATCAAGGATATTGTGGGTCGGAAAAAAATCGATCTTGTGCTTTTCGATCATGAACTCAGCCCCAACCAGGGAAAATACATTGAGAGCACTCTGGACTGTATGGTCTGGGACCGGACCCAGGTGATTCTGGAAATTTTTGCCAGCCATGCCCGGACACCGGAATCTCGGGACCAGGTGGAATTGGCGCAGTTGAAGTACATGCTGCCTCGCCTGGTGGGACTCTGGGCCCATCTCGACCGGGAAAAAGGGGGAATCAGCGCATCACGGGGAACAGGTGAGAAGCAGATCAATATCGACCGGAAGTTGATTCGAACCCGTATCACCCGTCTGGAAAAATCCCTGAAACGAATCGCCAGAGAGCGCAGCGTTCAGTCGAAAAAAAGATCCAGCTGTTTTCAAATCGGGGTGGTTGGTTACACCAACGCCGGCAAAACATCCCTGATTAACCGTCTGACCGGATCGGAACTGCTTGAGCAGGACAAACTGTTTGCGACGTTGGAATCGGCTACCCGCATTCTGCCCACCGACACCAAACCGGATCTGCTGGTGTCCGATACGGTAGGCTTTATCCGCAACCTACCCCATAATCTCATCGCCTCTTTTCGTTCGTCCCTTTCTGTGGTGATGGACGCCGATCTGCTGATGCATGTGGTGGACGCTTCCAGCCCCAATATTGAGCAGCATATTGAGACGACTAAAAACGTTCTGCGCGAGATTGGCGCAGAGAAAATTCCGCGTCTCCTGGTTTTCAATAAAATGGACCGTCTGGAGGAGGAGATGGACCGGATGATCCTGATGAAAACCTATGCCGACAGTGTTGCGGTCTCTGCCCTGGAGCCCGAAAAAGTGGAGTTGTTGAAAGAGAGCCTCATTGAGCATTTTAGTCAGATGTTTGTCCGGGATTGCACCATTCTGCCCTATAGCAAGGGGGAGCTGCTCTCACGGTTTTATCAATTGGGGACTGTCGAAGAGCTGGAATATACCGAAGATGGCATTCATATCACCCACGCCACCACCCGGGTCAATAAAAATATCCTGAATGAACTGTTGAAAGCCTGAATTTGTTCTTTCCTGTGCCCTGTATGAATCTCTTTCAGTCGGAGACTCAACGAACTTGTCTCATCGACTGAAACGGTTTCTTACCGGGCACTTGTAGACTGGTTTCCTGTTCCCCGTTATGCCGGACCCGGCATCCTGTTTAGCGAAATTCACTCGATGGTCAATCGTAAACGTTCAGGCTGATCCCCAATCATTCATCAGTTCCCGGTGTCGGTTAACCACTGCATTAAAGCAGACTGCAACCTTTTTTTTGTCAGGGGCTTTTTAATCAGGCCGGTCATACCGTAGGATTCCGCCTCTCTACGACTACATTCAGCGCTATAGGATGCCATCCCGAGAATGGGGATCGAGGGATCGAGTACGTTTGATCCAGATTGCCGGATTTGTCGAGAGGTTTGCGGACCATTGTTTTCCGGCAGATAAACATTCATCAGAACCAGATCGAAGGGCAGTAGCTCCAGAATGCGGATGGCCTTTTCTCCCGACTCAATGGATTCTACATGACAGCCCAGTTGTTGCAGTGCTTTGCTGGTTACCAGACGATTAATCTTGTCATGGTCTACGATCAGAATGCGGGACAGCATACCGCTTGTTTTTTGTAGAAAATACAAAGTGTCCGTTTCACGGTTGCCGTTTGTGACCGGCATCGTGGCTTTACGTCTTTCCGGCTGTCGATTCAGCTTCAGTCGAAACCAGAATGTGGATCCCTCTTCAGCAATACTGTCAAATCCGATCTGTCCACCCATTAATTCAACCAGTTGTTTGCAGAGCACAAGTCCCAGTCCGTTACCACTAACCCCTTTGGTTGTGGATGTATCGACTTGGGAGAAGGATTTAAAAAGGCGATCGAAATGGGATTCGGTGATCCCGATCCCGGTGTCTGTCACCGCAAAATGGATAAGGACCTCCTTTTCAGTCTCATTTTTGAGAGACAGGTCGATGGTCACAGAACCTTGCCGGGTGAACTTGATCGCGTTGTCTATCAGATAGAGCAAGACCTGATGGAGACGTATGGCATCTCCTCTCAGGATATCAGGGGTCCTGGAGTCGATGGTTTGTGAGAAACGGAGGTTTTTACTCTCTGCCCGACATCTCATTTCGGAATCCAGTTTCTCCATTAATTGAAACAGATCAAAAGGTTCGTTGTTGATGTGGATATCATTTCGGGTGATATCTGAAAAGTTCAGGATACCATCGATGACGGTCATCAGGTTGTTGGCCGATTGTTGAATTATCTGGGTGTAGTGTTTTTGTTCTTCTGTGAGATCCGTGGTTAGCAGCAGGTCGGCCATGCCGATCACGCCGTGCATCGGGTTTCGAATTTCATGGTTGATATTGCCCAGAAAACACGATTTGGTAAAGTTAGCCTGTTCTACAGCCTCTATCGCCTCTTGCAGATGCCTCCTGTTTTCTTCGAACTTCCCCGTTTTCATGGTGGTCAACGTCAGTTTGTCCATCATCATGGCAGAGCAGAGTTGGAAGAGGAGAACATGTAATTCCTGCTTGTCGATGTTCGGCTCTTTGCAGAGGGCCTCCATATCCAGACTGAACATATCCACTGCGGTTGCGGCGACTTCGGATGAAATCTCCGGTTTTTTGGTGACCACGCTCATTTCACCGCATAAATCGCCAACCCTCTTCAAAGAGAGAATGAACTTCCCCCCGGAATAGACCGAGACCGTGCCCTTGATCAAAAAGAAGATCTGAGAACAGGTCTCTCCCTCTTTGATAATCTCGTGGGATTCCGGAAAATGGTTGAACTTGAAGAGGGGTGATAATTTCCAAAGAAATTCATCCGGAATAGATTTGAATAAACGACTTTTTTTCAAAAACTCAAGATTGTTGCCTGCATTTGAATCCGCATTCTGGAATATATTTTCGGACATTGAGGTTGATTCCTTATTTCTTTAAAAACGTTAATGAATGTGTTGAGGATGAAAGCAGTTCTGTAACTATCTACCGGATTTATCAATTTGAATTTGGTAGATTAATGCGCGTTATCTCATACCGGTTGCCGGTTATCGTGATTTTATGAAAGCCTGACCCTGGTCCGCTGGTATACCGACAACACCCGCCGGCATTCAGACAAAGTGGACGGATTTTATTGGGGGGTGTTATCTGCCAGGTTTGATGGATGTGCCCGTGCAGATAGATATCGATGCGGTTGCTTACCAGAAACTGTTGCAAACGATTTTTCCCGGCCAGTTTGTGCATCACCCCCTCTTTCACATCCGTCGGCAGAAAAGCAGGATAATGACCCACAACGAGTTTCAGCCGGTCTGGGTAGTTCCGGGTGATAAAAGCAGTGCTGACTTTCAGATCGGTTTGAATCGCCCCCCTTGAAGAGTGATGGAAACGGGGGCGTGACATGTCAATTTCAAAAAGCACCGCTTTATCGCTCAGTTCAAGATGGCGAATGCCTTCAGCCGGAGACCGGTGTTGGTTGAAAGGAAAACAGTCGGAAAAGGTACGGGCCATCAGATCGGGATTCAGCGCGTTTTTGGTGTAACGATCATGATTCCCGGGCGTCATGATCACGGTCCCTTTTTGAATGAGTGGCTCCAGCTGTTTTCTGGCTTCGCTGAACTCCTGTGCCAGGGACAGTGTTGTCAGGTCGCCTGAGAAAATAAGATAGTCCCAGTCCGTGTTTCTCAGAAAATTGAGCAAACGATTCCGGGTTTCGACCTGAAAATGATCCCTGCGATTGATTTTGTAATTCAACCAACCGGTGATCCTTTTAGACAAAACCCCCTCTTTCCTGATCAGATCTCTTAACAGCAGAGAATCATCAGAAAAATGAATGTCTGACACGTGAAACAGGGTAATGGATTTTTCCATAGTGAAAACCGTTCTTGGGAACAATGCGTATTTGTCAGGTGTTGATTCCGGATTCTTTTTTGAGTTATGAAAATCAGCGTTGTCTATGCAAATTACTTCCCATTTTTAAACAGAGATGATGATTTTTCTGTGAATTGATGCGGCAGCATGGGCACCATGTGCAAAACCAAGGGTCGAGAAAACTGTGTCCCGGTTTGCCTGGACCGGATTTCACTGGTCAGAAAAACCGATTTTTGATAAATTTGAATGAAAAATACCCAACAATCATCCCCCTTGACTCCCATGAAAAAGGAGGTGAGGAACTCCCGTTTTACAGTGGAATATTCTTCCCGGTTTTCCTGGGGGAATTAATGTAATCATAACCAGCCATGTCCGGTTAGGTTTTTGCACAACAAAAGCTGAATGATAAAACCAGTCTCTGCGCATAAGGATTGAAAGATTTTCTAAGTTTGCTTCACGAAAAACCGCCAAACTCGCCTGCCTCTCTCAAACATGGCTTATTTTCGCTACGCTAAACTAAGAAAATCTAATAAATCCTTATAAGCTCGATCCTGGTTTCATCATTCAGCTTTCTGCAAAAAACCTAACCGGACATGGCTGAATAATAACCAACATAATAAAGTGGCAGCTACATTTGAAGAAAATATGGAAGCGCTTGAGCAGATCGTCCAGTCTCTGGAAGAGGGGACCGCAACGCTGGATGAATCACTCAAAGCCTTCGAAAAAGGCATAAAACTGAGCCGGTCCTGTCAAAAAGAGTTGACCCGGGTGGAGAAAAAAGTCGAAGTGCTGGTCAAAGAGAATGATGAGATCAAGGGAAAAGAGACTTTTGAGGAGTAGGCTGGTCTGGGTCTGCCTGCCTCTGCTGTGGCTTTCCGGCTGCTACCTTCTGCAACAGGGGAAGGGGCAACTGGAACTTCGTTATGGCCAGATTCCCATCGCAGAGGCTCTGGAGCAGGAAGCCAACCCGCAATATCGCGTTCTGTTCAAGGAAATATCGCGCATCAAAGCCTTCGCTGAAAACGAGTTGCTGCTGAAAAAAAGCGACAACTACACCGGTTATTATGAAACCTCTCAACCCGGGGTCACCTTTGTCGTGACAGTCAGTCCCAAAAACGAGCTGAAGGCTTATACCTGGTGGTTTCCCATTGTAGGCTCTGTGCCATACAAGGGATATTTCAATGAAGATGATGCCAGAGAGCTGGAGAGTGAATTCCAGGACCGAGGCTATGATACCTGGGTTTTTGCTGCGCCGGCATACTCAACCCTGGGCTGGTTTAAGGACCCAATTACCACCCCCATGTTGCGTAAGGGACTGTTTTACCTGACCAGTACCATTATCCATGAAATGACCCATGTGACTCTTTTTGTTCCGGGAGAGGAGGCGTTCAACGAACAACTCGCTTCGTTCATAGGTCAGAAGGGGGCGCTGCACTACTTCAAGGAGACCTTACACTTGACCCCGGAGCAATTAAACACCCTGGAGGCAAAAATTAAAAAGGCAAAAATCTTTTCCGGGACGGTCCGCAGCTACCTGCCCCATTTCCGGGAATTGTATAAGCGCCAGCAACCCCTGGGAGTAACCCTGCAGCAACGGGAAGTCCTCTTTACGGAGCTCAAAGCGCAAATCGGTCATCTGTACCCCCATCTGTCCGAAAGTGACCTGCGCTTCAACAATGCCAGGCTTCTTCAGTATCAACGCTACACAGCCGATTCGCCGCTGCTCAATAAAATGTGGCAGGACAGCGGCAACGATTGGGGTCGATTCTGGGAGCTGGTGAAAATCTATGTGGGAAATATTCAGCTGGAACAAAAAAGTCAGTCACAGATAGTGACGCGGGTTGTTGAAAATAAATCCGATTGGGAATAAGATGGACCTTATCAACGACTTTAGCTTTTGACAGATAAGCTGATTTGGTTTATTTGGAATACTCAACGTAATTGATAATGTGAAATTGAAATAGTGAGGTGATATGATTGGTGGATTGGGTGTAGGCGAGTTATCGATAATCTTATGTATTGTTGTGGTTCTATTTGGTGCAGGGCGATTGGCTGGCATCGGGTCTGGACTGGGAAAGGGAATCCGTAACTTCAAGAAAGAGATCGATCCGGCAGAAAAGAAGAAACTGGAAGAGAGTCTAAAAGAGAAGACCGAAGAAAAACCGGAAGAGCAGGATTCCGCCATCTAAGAGAGAAGGTCTACATTCCTGATCCCCATCTCTCTCCAGCCTCTTTTATTCCGGCTTTGTCAGCTGGATCTTGTATGTTCGTTTGCGGTTGCCAAGGACAGTCTCCAGCGTGACCGTATCTCCCGGCTTATATTCTTCCAGGGCGTTGAACAGATCGCTCTGGTTTTGAATCGGATATTGATCCACCTTGGTAATGATATCCCCCAGGCTGATATTCCCGCTATTGTCTTGCCGGACGCCCACCATACCAGCCTTGTCGGCGTTTGATCCCTGCGGCACCTGATAAATAATGACCCCCTTAATGCGGTAGCGTCTGGCGATGGAATCTTGTACCGTTGTGATGCCAATGATCGGACGCATGATCCTGCCGTGTTTGATCAATTGTGGAATAATGTCTTTGACCGTATTGACCGGGATGGCAAAGCCCACTCCGGCGTTGGTACCACTGCTGCTGACGATAATGGTATTGACGCCGACCAGTTCCCCTTTTGAATTGAGTAACGGTCCGCCTGAGTTTCCGGGATTAATGGCGGCATCGGTTTGAATCAGGTCCTTAATGCGCCGGCCGCCGGCTTCAATTTCGCGGCCCAGTGCGCTGACAACGCCGATGGTTAGCGTCGTGTCCAGACCAAAGGGATTGCCGATGGCCAGAACTTTTCGTCCCACATCCAGATTATTGGAATTGCCCGGCTTGATGGGAAAGAGTCTGTCGGCTGGAGCTTCGATTTTAATGACGGCCAGATCCTTGTGAGGAGCGGTGCCAACCACTTTTCCGTCCCAGCTGCTGCGATCCCAGAGCGTGATTTTGATCTTACTGGCGCCCTGGATGACATGAAAATTGGTAACGATCAGTCCCTTGCGGTCCCAGACAAAACCTGTCCCGGCACCCGCCGGAATCTCATGGATATTGAGAGAGAAATAATCCTGTCGAACCTGGGAATTGGTGACATAAACCACCGATTTGTTGGTACGCTGAAAAACATCAATATTGTTTCTCTCGTCCGGCGTCAGATCCCCAAGGGCGGCATCTCCCAAAACACCCGCAGTCGGCAGAAGCAGGAGACAGAAAACGGTCAAAACAAAAGAGGCGAACCTTTGAGAGAGACTGAAAGTTTTCATGATCAAGACTCAAATTTGTATGAAAAAGACAATAGCATTCACCACAGGCGGCTTATCCTTCCCCTAATATATCCCGTTTTGCCGGAACCCGCAATAGTCATGAAAATCAGGGGCTTTTGCCTGGACAAACCAGCCCCTTCAATCTAGCGGCTTTTTTTCCCTGACCCCAGTTGGTGCCTTCTTTGGGCTGAGAGAATTGTTTTTCTGAGTCGGATAGATTTGGGTGTCACCTCTACCATCTCGTCTTCACTGATGTAATTGATGGCGGTTTCCAGGGTCATTGGTTTGATGGGCGACAGCACCGCCGCATCGTCTTTGCCCGAAGCGCGGACATTAGACAGCTTTTTCTCCTTGGTGGGATTCACCCCCAAATCGCCGTCCTTGTTGTGCTCGCCGATAATCATCCCTTCATAGGTGGGAGTTCCCGCCTCGATAAACAGTCTACCCCGTGGCTCCAGATTGTAGAGCGCATAAGCGACTGCGTGCCCCTGCCGGTCCGAAACCAGGGATCCGGTGGACCGGGTCGGGAACTCACCTCGAAAGGGTTCGTAACCGGCCAGATAGGAATTCATAATTCCGGTACCCTTGGTGTCGGTCAGAAATTCATCACGGTAGCCAATCAGTGAACGCGAGGGAATACTGAATTCGATTCTGACCCTGCCGGTGCCGTTGTTGGTCAGGTTGATCATCTTACCTTTTTTGATCGAGAGCTTTTCAGTCACGATTCCGATGTAAGGCTCGTCGCAATCAATAAAAAGTTTTTCAATCGGCTCCGTTTTCTGTCCGTTTTCGGTTTTGTAAATGACCTCCGGTCGACAGACGCAGAGTTCGAAACCTTCCCGCCTCATGGTTTCGACGATGATCGCCATCTGGAATTCCCCTCGTCCTTTGACGATAAAGGCGTCTTTATCGACCGTTTCTTCCATGCGGATGGCAACATTTCGCAGCGTTTCCCTGATCAGGCGTTCTCTGATTTTACTGGACTGTACGTTTTTACCCTCCTGACCGGCATAGGGAGACTGATTCATGACGAAGCGCATGGTGACGGTCGGTTCGTCAACAACGATCCGTTTCAGGGCTTTGGGGGACTCGCTGGTGCAAACGGTGTCGCCGATGGTGACATCATCAATCCCGGACAGCACGATGATCTCTCCCGAATCGGCCTGCGGCGTTTCTTTCAACAGCAGTCCGCTATAAATCTGCAGTTTCGAAATCTTCAGTGGTACATGTCTTTCTTTTTTGTTGATGCAGACCAGTTTATCCTGGGCCCGGATACTGCCGTTAACGATTTTTCCGATCGCCAGGCGACCCATATAGTCGGAATATCCAAGATCCGATACCAACATCTGAAAGGGTTCGTTCTCCTGGTATGCAGGACCTGGAATCTGATCGACAATCGTATCGAAAAGAACGTGCAGATTGTCAGTCTCATCTGCCAGCTCTTTTTTTACAATCCCGTCTCGACCAATTGCGTAGAGAAGGGGAAAATCGAGTTGCTCCTCGGAGGCGTCCAGATCGATGAACAGGTCGTAGACTTCGTCTACCACCTCGGCAATGCGGGCATCTTGACGATCAATCTTGTTGATCACCACAATGATTTTCAGGCCCAACTTCAGCGTTTTTTCCAGCACAAACCGGGTTTGTGGCAGGGGGCCTTCCGAAGCGTCCACCAGCAACAAGGCGCCGTCCGTCATGCTCAGGGCTCGTTCCACCTCGCCTCCGAAGTCGGCGTGACCCGGAGTGTCGATAATGTTGATTTTGACGTTTTTCCAGGAAGCCGAACAGTTTTTTGCAGCGATCGTGATCCCTCGCTCCCGTTCCAGGTCCATGCTGTCCATGATCCGATCATCGACGGCTTGACCTTCCCTGAACAGACCACTTTGGCGGAACATGGCGTCAACCAGAGTTGTTTTCCCGTGATCAACATGGGCGATAATAGCAATATTTCGTAGTGATTCGTTTCGTATCGAGTTTTTCATTGGTGTTTTTTAGATGTATAATGCAGGTAAGATGGGTGAATCAGCGATGGGAAGCGTTTTAGAGATTTGTGATATACGCTTCGAATTCATCGGGGTGCACGTTTTCTTCCGAGATGACTTTGCCCTTGACGGAGATCTCCGCCTGGTGAATTGTTTCGGGATCGTTGGAGATCAGCGGGTGCCACCATAAAAGTGCCTCCCCCGCCGATAGTCTTCGATAAGCACAGGACTCTGGCAGAAGACGCATCTGTTGAAAATTGGCAGGTTTGATTTTCAAACACTCAGCAACCTGCTCCATGCGATTTATGTAATCGGTACAGCTGCAATCTTCCAAATCCAGCAGGCGGCAAGCGATGCAAGTGAAAAAAACCGCTTCGGTTTCGTCATCTTCGATTTTATGCAGGCAACACTGTCCACAACGATCGCAAAGCGCTTCCCACTCATCGAGCGTCATTTCGCTAAGCGCTTTGCTTTCCCAGAATGGCTTGTTTTCCAACTTCATTTCGATGTTTTACCCGGTCGGAATCCTTGCAGCAATGCCGTTCGAAAAGGTCAATATCCTGTGCTCCAACAATTTAATCCACCATTTTCTCAAATCCTGCATGTAATGAATAGTAAAAAGATACGTAAAACCAGAATTTTGCTTTTCTTATGATCTGTTCATGCCTACAATATGTAAAAAGATTTATATCTGGTTATTCTCCACAGAGACACGGAGTTCACAGAGTGTCTGGCGTGGATCCGTTTCAGTTGATTGGGCGAGCTTTTAGATAATCTTGGCGAAATGGAGCGCCCGAAATCCCTCTGTCTGAGCGAAGCGAGTTTGGGATTTCAGCGGCATGAGGCTTAGATTATCTTGAAGCAAGTCGCCAACTGAAAGGGATTCATGCCTGACACGGGGTTGAATCCTGTATTTCATCCTTCGTTGTGCACAAAACAAAATTAAGGTTCTCAAAAAGGAAACGGTTTTGGATCTGTTCGACTATTCGCTGCAATCACAGATTAAAAAAGATGCGCCACTGGCGGACCGGTTGCGGCCGAGAACCCTGGAGGAATTTGTCGGGCAACCTCACATACTTGCGGCGGGTCGGTTGCTCAGAAGAGCCATTCAGGCAGACCAGTTATCCAGCCTGATTTTTTTCGGTCCACCGGGAACCGGTAAGACGACCCTGGCGCGCATCATCGCCAACACCACCAAAGCCCAGTTTTTATCGCTGAATGCGGTTTTATCGGGGGTTAAAAATATTCGAGAGAGTATCGCCCAGGCTGAGAGTCACCGTCAGGAACAGCAGCGGCGCACCATTCTGTTTATCGATGAGGTACACCGCTTTAACAAGGCCCAGCAGGATGCGTTGCTGCCCCATGTTGAGAACGGCACGGTCATCCTGATCGGAGCCACCACAGAAAATCCCTACTTTGAAGTGAACAAGGCGCTGGTGAGTCGTTCCCGGATTTTTCAGCTGAATCCACTGCATGAGGAGGATCTGGGACAGATCATCGATTTCGCTCTGACAGATCGTGAAAGGGGTTTTGGAGATCTGAAGATTCAGATGGATGCGGATGCCAGGGACCATCTGGTCAGGGTGGCCAACGGAGATGCCCGGGCCGTGCTGAACGCGCTGGAACTTGCTGTGGTGACCAGTGAGCCGGATGCTGGGAATTGCCGTCATCTCGATCTGGCTGTGGCGGAAGAGTCTATCCAGAAAAAAGCGATCCTCTATGACAAGGATGGCGATGCTCATTTTGATACGATCTCGGCCTTTATCAAGTCACTGAGGGGTTCGGATCCGGATGCGGCGCTGTACTGGATGGCGAAGATGGTCTATGGCGGTGAGGATCCCCGTTTTATCTTCCGGCGCATGATTATTTTTGCTGCAGAGGATGTCGGTATGGCAGATCCCGGGGCGCTCTCGATTGTCATGAGTGCTGCCCAGGCGTTTGATTATGTGGGCATGCCCGAGGGTCGGTTCCACCTGTCCGAAGCCTGCCTCTATCTGGCCACAGCCCCCAAAAGTAACTCCGGTTTTGCTTTCTTCGATGCTTTGCAATCGGTGCAGAAAGAAGATGAGGGAGAAATGCCCAACCATCTCAGAGATGCCAATCGAGACAAAGAAGGCTTCGGACACGGTCAGGGGTATCTTTATCCCCATGCCTACCATGATCACTGGGTACCCCAGCAGTATCTCCCCATGGGGTTGCAGGGGAGAGTCTTTTATCAGCCTACGGAGCAGGGCTATGAGGCGGGAATCGGGGATCAGGTAGCCAGACGCCGGGAGGCGCAATTGGCAGCTATGCTGGAGTTTTCGGCCTCCGAGGGACAGACACAGGAAGAGCAGTGGCAAGGCCGCACGCTGGGAAACACGGGTGAGATCCTTGGCAGCATCAGGGATTACCTCTTTGCTTCTTTGTCCCTCGATCGGCAGGGGTTGATTCTGATCCTGCTCGACGGCAGTGGCCTCCTACTGGGGGAAGCCCTCAGGCTGGTTCCGGAAGGAACCGTTTATGCCCTGGTAGATAACGCTGATGAAGAAAAAAGTTTGAATAAACGGTTTCTGGACCGGGACCCGCTGCTGAGACCTGTCATTCTCAAAGTACCGGAGCAGGATGGGGTTCTGGATCTGAGCGATCTGGCAGAGAAGGGAATTCGCTTCGACGCCGTGATCGGACGAGCCGTTCTATCGCGCTGTGCAGATAAAAGGTCAGTTCTGGAGCAGATCAGTGGACTCCTATCCCCAAATGGCGTCCTGGCGCTGGCGGAGAATGTGCCTGTCGCTGGGCAGCGTCTCTCTGAGTATATGACGGATCAGCGCTTAGATGCGGATCTCAGAAAACGACAACTGGAGGCCGAAGAAAAAATCTATCTGGATGGGAAAAACAGCCGCACAAATTGGCGCAGTGAAACGATGCTGGAATTAGTTCGCTCAGCCGGATTTCGGCTTGACACACATACCCAGACCCGATTTCTGAATGAAGTTCTGATCTCGTCCCGGAAAATTGATGAGTGGTTCACCTTGAATGCAGGTGACAGGGCTTCTTATGCGGATCAATTACGTACAGAGTTAACACTTCCGGAAATAGAACAGATCAAAGGGGTGCTGTTAAACGAACTGGCTGGAAAAGTGGTGCAATGGAAAACAACCTGGCTGTTTTTCAAGGCGGTCTGGAAAAAGGCTGGTTGAAACCGGAAAACGGCGTCCCGATCTGATTCGATCAGTCAATAACGTTCCCGGTTTCATAAGGGTTAAAATAAATAAACGTTGATATCAGGTGTTGAAGACCAGGCTACCGAAACTCCTTTTGACGCGCTCATAAAATGATTCCTGCATGAGTTCGTTCAACCGCTGTTCCAGGTTTTCCCTGGTAATGTGCTTCCACTCACCCGCTTCCGACATCAGTGCCACCCTTCCGCCATCAATCTGCACCTCTCCAATGCCGTCAATTTCAACGATATGAGTGCTCTGCGCAACCTCACTCAACATCAGCGCAGTGTTTAATGCTTCTTCGACCTTAATTGACTCCATACTTTCTGCTCATATTTGGGCCCACCTGAAATTTGCATAAACCTTCCAGATGTTCCGAGTTAATAGTTAATTAAAAAAAAGAACAATTATCTATTTATCGGCAGATGGCGGGAAAACTTTAGTGTGGGGTCAGGCTTGTCCTGACAGTTTTCTGGCAGGGTAGCTGAACTGCAGCCCCTTAATTTTTCTGCAGGAGGGCTTGTCTTTTTTGGCGGACTTTCAGAGCGATCAGACCTTTGCGCAGCGCTTTTTCGTCGATTTGGCCATAGACTTCTTTGGCTTCAGCAGCTTCCGTCCGTATCAGAGCCGCTTCCTCAACTGTGAGTGCAATTTCCTGCTGGCGCATCCAGATCTGGTGATAAAATTCCAATCTGGCAATTTTCTCTTCGCCTCGATATACCAGATATTGAGAATCTCCGATGACATTGACCGAGTTGATGTCTGTGACAAAAGCCAGAAACGGCAGTTCGCTCTCTTCGTTTTCGTAAAGCATTAAAAAACTTTGATTACAGTGACTTTCGGGGATGATGTGGTAGACGGTCTTCGGATTCTGATCATCAATCTGCCTGGAAGAGCTGACCAGTGCAATCGCATGAATCTTCTGCAGCCACTGCGGCTTAAGTCCGGGGAAAATTGTCGGTTCAATGTTGGGGTGGTTGTCGTAGATGCTCCGGATGATTGGCAACTCCTCCTCAGACAGCACATCATCCAGATAGGACTGAAACTCGGCGAAATCGATGACAGAGTCAAAACCGGTAAAATTCAGCTGCACATAGCGCCTGGTTTTGCCCACCAGCGACGCTTCCTGGATCTTGATCAGATCAAATGTCGGTTTGCTCAGACGCTGAAGTTCCTTGATGGCCAGGTTGATTGCGCTCTTGACCGGGTCCCCCTTCTCCTGCAGATGACCCTTAACCCTGAGCAAATGTTCACGCAGCTGCTCCTCGGATACCTTCTCATATAGGTTTTCATAGAGGTATTCCAACGCTTCATATTGGATTCCGCGGGTGCCCCGCCTGCGTGGCATGAGCTCCCGAACCTGATCCCAATCGGCGGTTTCAATACGTGTTCTCTTTTTTGCCAGGCTGCTTGACATCGATAATTTTTCCTACATGTGACTAAACAATTTTCACCTTTGAATTGTGTTATATATTAGGATATTTGAAGAAGATAGGCAAATAGCCAACCCTGATCTCGCCCTTGTCCTATAGACAGAGTATTGACCGGAGATTCCCATCTCAATTGAACTGATCATTTCAAACCTGTTGTTACCCTGAAATGCACTTCCAATTTTGTTTTTCGCCAAGGTCAGGGATCGGCTGTTTAGCTCCGCTTGGAGGCCTTTGATGAATATTTTAAAATTTTTCACAAAAGGGGTTGACAAAAAATCTCAAGAGAATAAATATTATTGCAAGTTAAAAAATAAATATAAAAATAGATTTTGAAATAAATAAAAATTTCTGGTTTATTTAGTAGTACGAAAACTTATTCAAAGTATTAAAAATTCAATAACTTAAATATAATTCAAAGGAGTGAAAAAGATGGAAAATACCAAACCACAGAAGCGTAGAGGCAGAAGAAGATCGGTTTCATTCGATCCAAATCACAATTACGTTGAAAAATCGGTTGAAGAGTACCTGAAAGGCGGCGGCACAATTAAGCGTATCGAGCGTGTCAACGGCAGTTACGAGAGTTTTGTGTCCATCAGCGAAACTAATGGTTCCGCTGATGAGTTTTTGATGGAAGGCTAAGAAAATTTTCGGTTAGAACCGGATTGAAAACCTCCTGCTTCTCGGAAAAAGAGCAGGAGGTTTTTTTTTGGCTTATTCGTCCAGCAGTGATTCAAAGTCGGGGTGTTCTTTAATGGCTTTTAAAAACTGCTCCTCAACCCGATCCATTCTGTTTTTCATCATGCGGGTCAGGCTCTGCATGACCATAAATCCCATCGAATGGTTCTCCTGCATAAGGCCCAGTATCTTTTCTGCATTAATCATCAAAATTTCACTGGTTTCTGCGCAGATCGCCATAAAGCTATAGGGTTCTCCGAATATTGAGGACCAGCCAAAGGAAAATCCGGGTTTGATTGCACCCAGGGATACGTTTATTTTATCCGAGATCGGTTTTTCCAGTAATACCTTTCCACTTATTAGCATGTAGAAATTCTTGGCCTCATTCCCTTCAGCGAATATCATTTCCTGCTCTCTCAGCTTGAGAATATTGATTGTCGGAATGATTTTTTCAAGCATCTCATCTGACAGCTTTTCCATGATGATAATTTTTCGCAGATCTTCTTTAAGAATCATATGCGTGCTCTGTAATCTCTATTTAGAATTCAGAAAAATTCCCTCGACGCTCATTTCCGCTAATGTAAAGAAGGGCTGCGGATAAAAGAGGAGGAGGATGGAACAGACGGCTGTGATCAACAGTGGAATTAGACACCAAAGCGGGGCTTCCTTGATACGTTCCTGGAACTGAGAATCTTCGGGAGTACAGAAAAAAGCCTTGTAAACAACGGGCATAAAATAGGCGGCATTCAGGATGGAACTGATCAGCAAAACAAACAGCATGATCATCTGATCGGCCTCCAGGGTCCCCAAAATAAGATACCACTTACTGAGAAATCCGCCGCCAGGTGGCAGACCGATGACACTCAGTGCCCCAATGAAAAATGCGGACATGGTCAGGGGCATCTGCTTTCCGATCCCTGCCATCTGGCTAATTTGTTTTGCACCCGTGGAAACGAAAATCGCACCTGCACAGAAGAAGAGGGTGATTTTTCCAAAAGCGTGCATGGCAATATGCATCATACCACCCATTAAACCAAGCGGGGTCAGTAGAGCGGCACCCAGTACAATGTATGAGAGCTGGCTGACGGTTGAAAAAGCCAGCCTGCCCTTAAGGCTGTCTTGTGATAGAGCGATGACTGAAGCCGTGATAATAGTAACGGCTGCGATGGTTGCCATGATCGGCCCGTATCCGTGAGCGTTGAGCAGGTCTGTACCAAATGTTCCGGTGGTGACCCTCAGAATGCAGAAAACGCCGACTTTAACGACGGCTACGGCGTGCAGTAGCGCACTGACCGGTGTGGGAGCGACCATTGCAGCAGGCAGCCAGGAATGAAACGGCATGATCCCTGCCTTGGCAAAACCGAAAAGCATCATGACCATTAGCACACCAATCAGGACGGCTGATTCAGCTCCGCTGAAAACACCCTGCCGGGAAAATTCGAGGGTTCCCGTTAGCTGATAAATCACCAGCATGGCGGGTAATACCAACCCGATTGAAGATCCAACAATATAGAGCAGGTATTTTCGACCCGATTTTTTCGCCTCTTTATCCTGGTGATGTGTGACCAGCGGATAGGTTGCGAAAGACAACATTTCGTAGAAGAGGTACATGGTCAGCAGATTGGCGGAAAAGGCGACCCCAATGGTGGCTGAAAGTGATATCGCGAAAAAACAGAAAAAGCGAGTTTGACTGTGCTCTTTCAATTTTCGCATATAACCGATGGAGTAAGCGGATGTCACGATCCACAAAAAGGAGGAAACCAGTGCAAATATCATCCCCATTGTATCGACACGAAGTTTGATTCCTACATCAGGCAGTACTTGGGCGATTGTATATTCAATGGAAATACCCTGCAGTATGATCGGTAGCAGGGACAAGACCAACAGAAATTTCAGGATGGCAGCGATAAACGTCCAGCTCTCACGCAGATTAGGCTTTTTCCCTGACAGAATAATCAGCGGAACAGCCAAGAGAGATATGAGAATAGCCAGAAACGGTCTTATTGAAACAATGGTTTCCATATTATAGTCAACTTAGGGATCGTACAAAAATAGCTTGGCATAAGTTGTTGGCAAAAGTCCTCAAAAGACTGGACATTTTGCCGACAGAATGCCAAGTGATTTTTGAGCCGACCCTTAACAATTTGATATTACCAATTGACAATTGCTCACTAACTACGGTTAATTTTTTCCTCACTAACCACTCTATAAAACAAATTGAATCACCCGCCCTACCAATACATTGGTATAAAGCCCCAGCACAATCAGAGAGGTTGCTGAAATGAGTGAGGTGGCAACCATCCCCAGAGGAGCCTCATTGATTCCACTAGCGGCCGGGATTGTGTGATCATCGTTTTTGCCACCGGATTGTGGATTAAAAAAACTGATCTCGATGATCCGGAAGAACAGAATGACATTAATCAGGCTGCTGAAAAGCAATGCGGCCACAAATTCATAACTTCCGGCAGCCAATCCACCTTTGATCAGATACCACTTACTGAAAAAGCCACAGGTGGGTGGTACACCAATAATGGACAGGCCTCCGACAACAAAAGCGATCATGGTGAAGGGCATGGTTCGAAATAGGCCGTTCAGGTCGGAAAACCGGTCGCTTTTCAGGCGAAAACGGATGCTGCCGACTGCCAGAAACAGGCAAAGAGTCATGGCTGCATCATTAACGATATGCAGGACCGAACCTGTGATGCCATCTCTGTTCCCCAACCAGAACCCGCCGACCATGTAGCCGACTTCAGCAACGATGATGAATGTCAGCATGCGAGTCAGGCTTTTTTGAGCCAGGGCCAGAATCGAACCCGCCACAATTGCGATGACAGCGAGCCAGACCATGGCACTGGTTAAGAGTGTGTTCACAAATACAAATGAGGGGGTGAAAACCAGCAATGAGATGCGAATCATCACGTAAATCATGACCTTGGTGGTTAAGGCAGCGATGAGCCCGCTGGCAGCGGTTGGCATATAAGAGTAAGCGTTTGGCAACCAGCCGTGAACCGGGAACATTGCCATCTTGATAAAAAGGCCGATCAGGCAGAAAAAAAATGCAAAGACCACGACTCTTGATGAATAGAAAGCCGGCAGCATCTGTGATAGCTCTACCATGTTCAGGGTGCCCGTCATCAGATAAAGAAATCCCACACCCAGTAGATAGAAACTAGCTCCGATAGTTCCCATGATCAGGTAGTGTAAACCGGCCAGCGGTGCATGCTTGTTCCCCATGCCAATCAAGGCATAACCTGATAATGCGGTAATTTCCAGCAGGACATAGAGGTTGAAGGCGTCCCCCGTAATGGTAATGCCCGCTAGCCCAGCTACAAAGAGAAGCGAGAGACCATAGAATGCCCCTGCCTTCTCTGGGAATTCAGCCAGAATTTTTTCCCGGGAGGCGATCAGGTTTAGCAGCGCAACACTGAAAATTACCAACAGCACCAGTCCATTGAGATGATCAATGCGGTATTCAATCCCCATGGGAGGGCGCCAACCCCCCAAGTGATAAGTGATTACCCCTTTTTCCAGCACTTCCAGCAGCAACCCCACAGCTACAAACAGAGGTATCGTAAGGCCAGCCAGGGCCAGGGGAAAGCACCATTTTTTATTCAACCAGCCGACAATTGTTATCACCAGTGCAACAATCAGCGGAACAATAATTATCAAAGCTGGAAACTGTTGATTCATACCTGGTTAATCTGAGATTGAATTTCGTTCTCCTCAAGTGTACCGTACTGGCGGTAAACCCTGATGGCAAGCGCCAGAGCTACCCCTAAAGTGGCCACCGAGACGACAATGGCGGTCAACATCAGTACATGGGGAAGTGGATTAATATAGTTGATTGCCTGGATCGGGTGAGTTTCCGCACCATGACTGTGCTCAATAATGGGAATCGTGGCGTGTTCCTTAGCTCCGACTGATATGTAGAAGAGAATAATCGACGTCTGAAAGATGTTCATCCCGATGATTTTCTTCACCAGATTTTTTTTGACGATCATGGCGTACAGCCCCAACATCATCAGGATGATAAATGCCCAATAATTGTATTTGCTGGCAACCAGAGTGATTAAATCGTTCATAGCGCTTTATAGTCCTTCATCGTGTTTTCCAGCTGAAGAGATGTTGTAGTACAGCCAGATCATTACTGCCATTACAGCCAGTCCGACACCAATCTCCACGATAAGTATGCCGTGGGATCGGGCCATGATCCGGCCGCTTTGAAGTAAAGGTGCCAGGGCTTCGTAATCCAGGAAGGCCGCTCCCATGAGAAGACAGAGAAGCCCCGTACCCACATAAATCAAGACACCTGCTGCTGCCATAATGGCACTCGCCTTTTCACTCATGCGCCTGAGGGTACTGCGCAAATCATTGGATATGGCCAGCAGAATGATAGATGCCCCCAGGATCACACCCCCCTGAAATCCACCACCTGGACTATGGTGTCCATGGGCGATGACATAAAGTGCAAAAAGTTGAATAGATGGTATGATCAGTCGGCAGGTGGTTTTGATGATCAAGTCATAGGGTGTCCAAAGTGAATCGATGCGCTCGAATTTGGACGAATCGTCCGGTCTTTTTCCACCTTTCTTTATGTTTATAATGATCCCGGTGGAGCTGTGGCGGTACAATCGCTCGGTTCGAGATTTCTTGGTAAAGGTCCTGAGCAGGAAAAAACAAGCCAGCCCGGCAGCAAAGATCACGGTGGTTTCGAACATGGTGTCAAATCCGCGGTAGTCCGCTAGAACCGCAGTAACAATGTTCGGGACGGCGGTATCTACCAGTGACTGCTCAATAAAATAGGGTGATAAATGACTGCTGGCTGGCGATTGGGGATCTCCCCAGTCCGGAAATTCGAATGTGCTGAACATAATCAAACTACCGCAAAGCATTACGGTAATGAAGGCGATGGCTTTCAATCCTTGCTCCTTCTTGTTGTTTGAAAAACAGCTGCTACAAAGAGTACTGTACTGACACCGGCACCAACGGATGCTTCGGTAAATGCGACATCGACAGCACCCATAATTGCCCAGAGCAGGCACATCAAGAAACTGTACGCCCCAAACAGAATGGCAGCACCCAGCAGATCCTTGATTGTAATCGCAGCGATCCCGCTAATGATGACCAGAGTGAGAATAATGACGTCGAGTTGCCAGATCATGGGATTTTCCTTTCTATTTATCCTTTGTCCAAGGGCTGAGCCCCGCGGTAAAACCTGCATCAATGATCGCGTGAGTGGCGGTCGGGCTGGTCAGAAAAACAAATACCACGATCATCATAATTTTTAAGGCGGTTAGTAGCGATCCCCACGTTAAGTCATGGGCTGTATACAGGGCCATACCGGCCATACTGAACAGCAGTCCGGCGGTATCCAACTTTCCTGCCGGATGTAAGCGCGAGTAAAAATCGGGAAAGCGGAGAATACCCACAGCGCCGCCTAAAAAGAAAAACAGCCCCAAAGCCAGCAGGATCACAACTGAAATGTCCAACATCATACCCCCATCATGTCTCGTTGTCCTGGAGACCTTTACGTTTTTGAAAATATCTGGCTGCAGCCAGCACAGCGATGAAATTGAGCATGGCATAGGCGATCGCAATGTCGACGAACATGTCCACCCGCTGGTAAAGCAACCCGATCAAAATCAGCAAAGCTGTGGTTTTGCTGCCGATGGCATTGACTCCGATTAAGCGGTCGAGAATCGTTGGTCCGAAAACAGCACGGTATAGGGAAAGTACCATAATCAGACAGACAATGATGGCCGCGTAAAAAAAAATATCTTTCATGATTCCATAAATATATTAGCAATTCTGGTTTCCATGTCGCCGGGCAGTGATTCTGCCGAGGGCTGATCGATGACATGCACTTCGAAATCTCCGTATTCCGTGACGTAAACTGTGATTGTACCGGGCGTGAGGGTGATGGAGTTGGCAAAGGTCACCAGAGCAATCTCACCTTTTAGCTTACTGCGAAACTTGATGATGCGGGGATCGATCAGGTCCATCATCCGGGGATGAAACACCAGTATCATTACATGAATGTTGGCTCTAAATATCTGGTAGATCAACCAGGGGAGATACATGAGAAATCGTGCCCACTGCTTCCAGAGGGTTCCCAAAGTCACCGACTGAAATAGAAGATCACTGGAAAAATAAGCAACCAGCAGGCAGGAAACCACCCCGAGGCTCAGGTGAAACAGGTCGAATTTTCCCGACAAAACAATCCAGCTCAGGAACATCAAAATAAATGTCAACAGGAATGGTGCACCAAGCCGGCTGGTTTTCTTTTTCGGTGGCATTTTTTTGGATTCGGGGTCCAAGGTCTCTCCGCTATAGTTGTTAAAATTAAGACACCTACTAACTGAACAGTTTAGAGTTCTCACGTAAATAGCTGAATTTAAGAATAAAGACGTTCTCGAATGCTGTCATTCCGTGCTTGACACGGAATCCAGTATGATTTCAAATAAATGCGTGCCTGGATACCGGATCAAGTCCGGTATGACGAGGAGAACTCTAGACTGTCAAGCTACTAAGGATCGGCTCAAAAATTATTTCACATTCATATTTGCTCGTCAGTCTAGCCTTGCTTTCCCGTTTTTAACTATTCTCCATATTGCCTAAGGGATCGTACAAAAATTACTTGGCATTCTGTCCGCAAAAGTCCCCAAAAGACTGGACATTTTGCGGACAGAATGCCAAGTAATTTTTGTACGATCCCTGAGTCGAGTGGATCAAAATCCCCTCGGCGGGGTCCATGTTGAACAGTTACTTCCGTTTTTACTCCTGACATTCAGTATTGGTACAGCAAACCCAGATATAGACATGCACAGAGCATGATCAAAGCGGCAAGCGCCCCCAGTCCGATAGGCTGACGATGTGTTTGCTCTTCTAAATTTTCTGACTGGGAGTCAGGCTCACCTGTCTTTAGTTGTTTTGGGCGATCAATCAGATCTATGATCAGGTACGGATTGCGACTGAGCCAGGTGAGTTTCTGGACGAGCCGTGATGCCTGTTCTTGGGTCTGGTTGCGAATCCATGCCAGCTGATTTTCACTGAATCGGTACAAAGCTCTAGCGGGTATACGGTAAAACCAGTCTGTGTCAATGCTGATAAATGGTTCTCCACCCAGTTTGTCTATAAAAATCCAGAATGCTGCTGCGGTCAATAATAATAGTTGCAACATGCCAATGACATGGCTGGGCTGATAGGGGTGAAAATCTACTTGAAAAGGGAGCAGATCGTAAAGAATTTTGGGATAAACGCCTGTCAACACACACAAAAAAGCCCCCAGCCCCATGGCTAGTAACATATTCAATGGCGGTTCGCGGGCATCTGTGAATTCGTCTGCCTCGTCGTTGCGCCGACCGAACCATGTTCCCCATGGTAGTTTTAACCCGGTATGTAAAAATGTCCCTACAGAGGCCAGATGTAGCATCAGTTCGATAAAGGGTCTGTCTGCCTGTCCGGCCGCAGCCACGACCATAGTTTTGCTGATGAATCCATTAAAGAGTGGAACGGCGGAGATGGAAAAAGCTCCCACCATATATAGTGCCAGGGTAATTGGCATTTTTCGGTAGAGCCCTCTACCCTGCAGGTCAGTCATTTTACTACAGCCGGTGACATGGATTACGGCGCCCATACCCATAAATAGCACGGCCTTGTATAAAATATGACTGAAAGCGTGTGCACTGGCGCCGTTGATTGCCATTTCACTGCCAAGTCCAATCCCGCAAACCATGTATCCCACCTGGCTGATAATGTGGTAGGCAAGTAAACGACGGATATCGTTCTCCAGAACCGCATAGACAACGCCATAAAGTGCCATGATGGCTCCCAGCCAGACCAGAAGCTCAACTCCGGGAAAGCCTCGTGCTAAGACATAGACGGCGCTTTTAGTCGTAAAGGCAGTCATAAAAACACCGCCGGTGATGGTACTTTCAGGGTAAGCATCTGCCAGCCAGGCGTGTAGCGGTGGAACAGCCGCATTGATCAAAAATCCACAGAGAATGAATTTTCCAGCAAGTGTGTGGTAATCCATCTGTCCGAAACTGATGGAACCTGTATTTGCAACGTGGATGACAATGCCCGCCAGTAGAATACAACCACCGGTGACATGAACCAAGAGGTAACGATATCCAGCTTCCTGGGAGGCCTTTGTACGCCGATACCAGATCAGAAAAACCGATGAAGCGGCCATCATTTCCCAAAACAGAAAGAGCGTGAACAGGTCGCCGCTAAAAACCACTCCCAGCGTACTACCCACATACAGGTACGCTGCTGTATGCTGGCCGGTCTCCTTGATGTGGATCCCGTAGAGCATACTGATGAAGGAGGCGATCACGAATATAAAGCCGAAAACCAGACTCAGGCTGTCAACTTTTCCCAGGATGAGCTGGTATTTGAGGAAGTCTACTGTCCAAAAGGTGCCGTGGGGCATGCTGAGCAGATTAACAAAAGCCAGTACCGGAATTAAAAGCGCCAATCCCTGTTTGAGACGGTGATTTTTTACACACGGAAGAATTAGCGCACCAATGATATAGAGGAATGCGGGTGGTACTGCGTTAATCATAATAGTCCTCGTTTTTCATCAGCCAGAGATGACCGATCCATTTCGATACCAGGATGATGAAGACACATCCGCAGAAACCGAACGCAATATCAAAAACGGGAATTTTTTGCCACCAGAAATGAGGGTGAGGGTTGGGGAAGACAAACCCCAGGATAAACAGCAATATAATACTGATAATGAGAGCGAAACGTAGTCTTTTTACCATATCTCCTCTTCTTCAGGTGATCCGAGTACCAGGTCTGATCAGCGAGCTACAAACCGGGCTGGTCGGCAGGAAATTGCCCTATTGCAGCGTGTTGATTCTAAAGAGAATAGATTAAAATAGCAAGTTCTAATTGAATGTTTCGTTCTCGGGCAGGGTTCTTTTTGGGGGGGGGTGGGGGCCAAAGCCTGACCCCCACCCAAAGGGTGCTATAGCACCAGGGTCTTGATGAAGTCCAATAGTTGGTCGAGGTTCTGGCAGTGTCTGACTTCATTGCAGTAGCGCTGGTAGGTTCTCATGCGGCTGTCTCCAGTGTTCCAGAAGACCAATGATTCGGGATTGAGCCAGATGATACGGCGGCATTTCTCCCGCATTTCATCCAGGATCTTCTCTTCTGGATTGGAATAGTTGGTACGTCCATCACCTACTATAATGAGGGTTGTTTTTTTGTTGAGAATATCCATATATTCCCGCTTGAACTGCCGAAACGTGCTGCCGTAGTCAGTAGAGGCCTGATAGTTGATATCGGCTTCTTTGAGAGATTTATCAACTGCTATATTGATCTCATGCTTTTCGAAGGTCTGGGTGACCTCCTCCAGCTCATCGACAAAGATGAAGCTGCGAACCTGTAAAAAACAGTCCTGAAGCGAATAGAGCATGTTGAGCATAAATTTGGCCGCAGTCCAGACTGAGCCGGAGACATCACAAAGGGTGACGATTTTTCCTTTGCGTTTGGGCTTGTGTTTGTAAACTACCTCGATGGGGACACCCTGGTACTTGCTTGAAAGGCGCAGGGTTTTT
>Ga0233437_1002280_pt1 | contig 29820 bp, 14 predicted proteins | sample SI_122_August201_FD_182714 | JGI IMG/M metagenome (GOLD analysis project Ga0233437, IMG submission 182714) | Seawater microbial communities from Saanich Inlet, British Columbia, Canada - SI_122_August2016_200_MG | ecosystem: Environmental > Aquatic > Marine > Inlet | place: Canada: British... | reverse complement strand
CAATTGGTCGTGATATAACTAAAAGTATAAAAGCAGATGAAAATCTTCATAATAGTAAGATCCTTTTAAAGAAAGTTTCATCAATTTTACGTCATGATATTATTAATAATCTTGTTGTTATAAAAAGTGCGTTAAAGATCTATAGAAATAGCTCGAGTGAAGAGATGTTGGATGAGATTGAAAAACGTGTTAAAGATAGCGTAGGAATAATTCAAAGGCAAAGAAAGCAGGAATCTTTTATAGATGTATATTCGCACTTAGACGAATATTGCATTAAGGACATTTTAGAGCAAATTACCAAAAGTTATAAGAATACAACAATAAATGTTACTGGTAAAAGCTGTGTGTATGCAGATAATGCTATTTATGCCGTTTTCGAAAATCTTATAGATAACTCGATTACACATGGTAAAACAAAAAAGATAGATATCGAGATCATTAATAATGAAGATAATTGTATGATAAAATTTACGGATTTTGGCGTTGGAATTCCTGACAACATTAAATCAACTGTATTTGTAGAAGGATTCGATCATGGTAAAACAGGTCATTCTGGATTTGGTTTACATTTTGTAAAAAATGCAATTGATGAATATGGTGGCACAATCTGGATAGAGGATAATAAGCCAAAAGGTGTTGTGTTTGTTATGAATTTAAGAAGTGTAATTCATAGATAATTTATTGTTAAAATCTAAATGATCTCTCAAGCATGATCTCATGCGGATTTTCTTCTGTAAAAGGCATTATTTTATATCTGTATAAGATTCTAAATTTATAAGGCAATTGATATCTTAAAGAAAATTCATGAAAAATTCCCATTTCTGTTTGTAGTGCAATATCTTGCGATTTTTCAACTCTCGTTTCATAATCTAAAAACAGATCTCGTGTTATATATCTTCCCATGCTCACCGATAAATTATTTAAAAACAATTCAGATGAAAATTTAGCAATTTCATTAGATTCATCAAAAACTTCATATTGCGATTTATCATCGGAAGAATAGCTTGCGAAAAGGTTTTGCACAAGATCAGTTTGAAGATGGAAGTAATCTAATTTTAATGTTTTTCTTATCCAATTTTCAACAGGTGAAAGAAGCGGATCCATTACGGCACTTTCTAAACCCATTCCTGCAATTTGTATCACTTCATCTTGTAACAGCGTTTTTTTTTGATCAGCTGAAATATCTTCCATTGCTCGGTTATATCTCAGTTTAGATAAAATGTCTGTTATTCTATCGTTAGGATTATCACTATTCAGTGAAAATCTTAATGTTCCTACTTCATCATCTCCAGCAACTTCATTATAAATATTCAATGTAATAAGAGATCCATCGGCCGTTTTCTTATAAAACGTTCCAGAAATATTTGCTCCAGCAGTAAATCTACTAAGTTGGATCTGCATATAATCAAGCTTCATTTTTGTTCCAAATATATCTACAGAACCCTCTTCTGCAATGAACAATGCATCTGGTATTGTAAACTCATCATCTGCATATACTAAGTTTAAATATCCACCAGGATTTATTTTTATATCTACAGGATACGTTACATACTTTACGTTCTCACCAAAATTTACCATAATATCAAAATTTAGTGGCAGAGTTGCACTTTCAATTACTTGCTTTTCTCTAACTGTATTAAATAATTTTAATAAATTCTCTGTATTTGGTGGAAAGATAGCTCCACCATTAGAGATATTAAGATCACCTATAAGTTTTATATCCTCAAACGGACCCAAAACTTCAAAATGCTCACTGTCTCGTCCACTTACAATTACTTTTGCTACATTATTTACAGGAATGTATCCGGGCATATTAAAAAGGATTCCACCATCATCTGTTCTTATTAACAGCTTACCAAGGTTTAATGTTCCAAGAATAAAATCTTCATTTGTATTAGTAATAATATTTGAAATGTAGCATCTACCATCACCCATACGGAATTTGAATTTATCTATTATGAATATATTTTCTGTAATTCCGAATTTTATTGAAATTTTATCAATATCTTCCGGTTGCCCATCTACTCTTACAAATCCATTTGCAAGAGTAAAATCACCTTTTTCTATAAATATTTTACTATCTTTTGTACCTATCTTAAATCCAAAATCTGTTTTCGAAATTCCATCAGTTATTGCTTTAGTTTGATCCGCAAGAATCTTTAACATGTCTCCATCAAAATTTATAGAAACATTATTTGAATCTGAAAAAACTTTACCATTAAGTACGTTATAGCCTATCGCACCATTTGCTCTTAAGTCAAATTCATTTTTCTTATAGCATCTTACATCATTTAAATGCATAAGGCTATCTCGCTGCAGCAAATCAAATTTTAATAGATCTGCTCTAAATCTATTTACTTTCAATTGTTCAACATCTATATCCACCTGAAATTCACTACTTCCATTAGATCTAGAAAACTCTATACCGCCCTTAATAACTCCGCTTAAATTTTCTTGTGGCAATATATCTACTAATTGAAGTGAATCAATAACTCCATTTGCAGTTATCAATAGATCTGGCTTTGTTATCAATGCACCTTGAAGCCCCACAACATCGTGCTCATTGGTCTTAATAAAACCATCACGCAAACTTATCATCGAGCTGTTTCCTATTATGTTAAACCCTGCATACAGCTCCTCAATATCACCAAATTTGAAATCATTTACAGTTACATTGCCGTCTACATTCCCTTCACCCAAGTTATCAATATTTGCAATAATATTTAAATTACCATCTAGTTGCCTAGTTGTTTCGTAATCTACAAAATATTTGGAAAGATCTTTAACCTTTAGCTCTTCCCCATGCAAAGACAAACTAAACTTAAATTCAGGTTCGCGCCTAATCCAACCGTTTATGTCTATCATCTTATTAAGCGAAAAATGTTTAATTTGTAAACTATCTAACGTTCCCTTTGCTAAAAGATCAATTTTAAAGGGTTCATAATTGTATTTTGCATTGTAAGATCGAATATTTATAAGTGAGCTCTTATTAGAAAGATCTAAAACAATATCTGTTTTTAATCTGCCACCCAATTTACCGTAATCTCTATCATACACCATTATGTTTGAATTTGTAACGATACTATATTTATTTGCTTCAACCTCTACATCTCCTGTAAGAATTGGAAGAGCAGTACCTTCTAGTGTGCTACTCAGATCTAAACCACGAAGTTTCAATTTTGCCTTAATCTCCATTTCGCTTATGTTTCCAAAACACGAGAATCCAATATCATTTAATGGATGCGTTATATCAGCAGTAACATCATTATCTAATAAATTCGCTTTCAGTGTTAGATCATTTAATTCAAATAGGCTAGTTTGAAATGAAATATTCTCTAGATCGATGAATATCTCCGGTACATCTTTATACTTTATGGTTGAAGTAAAATCACCAGCAACTTGCAAATCCCCACTTTGCCATAGCATATTCTTAGAATATAGATCAAGATGAAGATCTTCTCCAATTCTATAATAGCCATTTCCAACTATCTTATTACCTTCCCATAAAGAACTATTTAGCTGCAAATCAATGTTACTTTCTTTCATTATTGCAGAGATATTAATATTATCCAGTTCTTGATCAGCTACAATAAGTTTATCAGATATTACTTCTGCATTTATTGTAGGGTTAGTTAGCTTGCCAGATATATTGAATTTTACTTGAACATCTCCAGAAACCTGTTCAATATACCTGCTAAATGGGATATTAGAAGTTGTAATTTCAGAATTTATTGTCCCATTGTTTGTGAGAATATTATTAATTACAGCACTACCTTCTATTTTGTTATTATCTAAATATGAATTATGAAGAGAGATATTAGTTCGCTCATTGTTACCGGAAACAATTATTGAATCGATCGATGCTCTTTTTTCAGCAAAACCAGCATATACATTTTTTATTTGGGAAATGTAATGAAGTTTTTCCTCAGCATACTTAATTTCTGCATCAAGTATTAATCCAAAAGAGTTTAGTTCAGAAATCTCAAGTTCAGATGGTTGTAGGTCATTCAATTTCAGATCAGCTTTCTCAATTACACCTTTATTCAAAATGCAAGAAACATTTAATCTCGAATCATCTCCAGATTTTGCTGACATTGTAATATTTGAACTTTTTGTATTCTTTATTGATATATCTATTTTTTTCCAACTATTTGCAATCTGAAATATATCATTCTCAAAATTTAAATTAAATGATCCATTATAAATATCCAGCATCTTAAAAAACTCTGTGATATCCGGAATTATAAATTCACTATCCTCCTTTTTTGTACCATCTGGTTTTATTATAAGAGAGAATTCAGGATCATATATCTTTATATGTGTTATGGCTTTCAGGTTTTTAAATTTAGAGAATATTAGCTTTTGTAGATTATACTCAACATATAGTTGATTAACTTTTAAATTGAATTTATCATCACTATTAATTTCGATTCCTGAGATATTGGCTTGTTTATCATTAAAAGTAAATTCTTCAATTTTAATCTCAGCATTTAGTAACTCTGATAATTGATCTGAAATTCTGGATTGAACTATCTTATCTACTTTTGCTAATCTCACCAAAATAAAAAAAGATATGTTGATGATAAAAACAATGAGAACTATGATAAATAACCAGGTCTTCTTTTTCATTCTTTAATTATTGTTTTATTTCGCTTAATATTCCATCTTTCAGGTTAAAACATCTATCCATTTTATTTGCAATATCTTTATTATGTGTTGCAATCACAAAGGTTTGACCATGTTTTTTATTTAAATTTATCAGTAGATCAATAAGTTCATCACTATGTTTTGAATCAAGATTCCCTGTAGGCTCATCAGCAAATATAATCTCTGGAGAATTTATTAATGATCTCGCTACAGCAACTCGCTGCTGTTCTCCACCGCTCAATTGATTTGGATAATGACTTCTCCTATCATCAAGATCTAAAGCTTTTAATAATTTTCTTGAATCAAGTACACTTTTGTTAAAATCTTTTGTTGATAGAAATTTTGGCATTGCAACATTCTCTTCAGCAGTAAAATCTTCTAATAGATAGTGAGACTGGAACACAAAGCCTATTCGTTTATTTCTGAATTCATTCAAATCATCACTCTTAATGTTTATTTGCTTCCCAGAATAATAAATATTTCCAGAGTCAAAGCTATCCAACATGCCCATCATATGTAGCAGCGTGCTCTTCCCACTACCAGATTCTCCTGTTATTGCTATCATCTCGCCTTGCTGTATTTCCAGATCTACACCTCTAAGAACTTCCAATTTGCCAGAAACTTCATTATAGCTTTTCTTTAATTTCTCTATTTTTATTAAACTCAAATTAGTTCTCCTAACATATATTTTATGTTTTTCTAATAATATTCGTGATATTCAGTTTGGATATATTTTTTAATGGGATTAATGATGCAGCTAACACAATAAGCATTGAAACTCCAAGAACTACCAACCAGCTAATATAGCCAAATTGAACATTTATTTTGTCTAGGAAATAGACATCTCCCTTTAATACTAAAAATTTTTGCCAGCTTAAGAATTTCGCCAATAAAATTCCCATAATCTGACCAAATGTAACAGATAGTAACGCTAAAATCAAAGTTTTCCCTATAAATATTTTCTGTAATATTTTATCAGATGCCCCATAAGCTTTTAGAATTCCAAGTTCCGTTCGTTTTTCTATGATGGATGTAGAAACTGAGCTTACAACATTGAATGATGCAATTAATATAAGGAAACTTAAAATAATAAATATAACCCATTTCTCCATTTTTAATAATGCAAACAAATTACTATTAAAGTCTATCCAAGATGAAATTTGATATTTATATTCAAACTCATGTTCCCATGTATATGAGATATAATCGGCTTTTTCAATCCACTCTGGTTTCATCTTTACTTCTACCATCGTATACTCATCTTCCATAGAATTAAACTCAGCCATTTCACTTCTATCAATAAAAATGAATTTGCTGTCATATTCATACATTCCAGATTTATATAATCCTACTAAATTAAAGCTCTCTTCTTTTGGTTTTAATCCCATTGGAGTAATTTTTGAGTTCATTGGGCTTATAAGTTTAAAAGTATCACCTAACTTCAAATTTAATTCTTTAGCTAGCTTGTAACCAAGAACTGCCGATTTATTTGAATCAAGTTGCCAGGTACCCTCCAATACAAATTTTTTATATTTACTAGGAAGTTCCGGCTGTTCCCAATCTATACCCCTAACAATGGCACCCTTAATCCTGTTCCCATTAGCAGCCATAGCCTGAGAAATAATAAGTGCAGAAGTGTTCTCAACACCTTCTGTTCTTTGTAATTTGTTTTCTATTTCTTCAACATCATGCTTTAAGAGATTCCCTTCTCCAGATTTAAATATGTAAATGTGTGAGTTAACTCCAAGAATCGTCTCTTTCAGTACAGACTCATATCCTTCAAATATAGATAAAGCAACCGTAAGTGTGGCAACCGAAATAATTATGCCGATCACCATGAAGACAGAGTCAAACCGTAACCACTCCTTTTTTGGAGAGGTTATATATTTCTTTAAGAAAAACAATACAATTTTATTCATTAATGGTATATTTAAATTACTAATATTTCTGTCAATAATTGAATACATACCCAATAGGTGGATAAAACCTTGTCAAAAATTGTTTAATTTTTTCGTGTGTAAAAAAGATTTCTTTAGGAGATTTTATGAAAATTAAATATTTATTTGTAATAGTTTTATTTTTGTTAATAAATTCATTATGTTTAGCTTCTAATCGTGAGGTTCCAATCGAAGATTTTGAGAGCGGGACAATAAATCTTACTTCTTACCCAGATCAAGATATGCAGCCAGACGCATGGACACTATCTACAACTAATACATACAATACTCAATCCCAATATTCTTTAAAGCTTTTTGGGAACACCTGGAAGGTAGAAGCCATAGAAGCCGTTACGATTGATACAAATGATGTATGGCAAATTGCCTGTTTTATAGAAGATAAAGGCGAGATACAAGCATTTGGTATTGGTGATGGAACAAATGAACTCTTTTACTCCATTGATGGTCATGAAACACTAAATATTGAAGAATGGATCCCAGTTTATCAAGGTGCTTTTGGAGAAAATGTTTGGAACATCATCCAGCTTCCTGTGGCAAATGACTGGTTCTCATGGTTTGAGTATTATCCAGAAATAACTGAATTAATTTTTGTAAATGATAATGATGGTGGTAGTGGCGCTGTATATTTTGATAATATCTACAATATTACAGATGATCTTCCAATCGCTCCTCAAGTTGAAATCACTTACGATATTGGTACTTTGTATCGTAATTCAGATAACTTAAGAAGTGTTGATGTGCAATTTTTTTGTGAAGTGACAGATCCTGATAGTGATGTTCATGACTTTTTATGGTTATTTGGAGATGATTCTACAAGTACGCAACAACATCCTACACATCAATTCATAGTAGAAGATGATCACCCATATACAATACATGTTCAAGCTACCGATGATACAAATCAAATTGGCTTTTCAACTTGTTCAATTAGCGTAGATACAGGACCTTCAACTTTTCCATTAACACTTAATTTTGTTGGTGATATTATGCTGGCAAGAGCCTATGAAAATACAGGAGGAATAATTCCAACTCAAGGTGTTGAAGCTATTTTTGAACCGACGTTATCTATTTTGGGAGAGAATGCTGATATTACTGTAGCTAATCTTGAATGTCCACTTACAAACTATAATGTTCCACATCCTACTAAAACAATTTATTTTAAAGGATCTCCAGAAAATGCTGCAGGCTTGGCTTATGCGGGAATAGATCTGGTTTGTTTAGCCAATAACCATGTTATTGATTATATGCTTGAAGGAATGGTTGAAACACAAACTGTTTTAGAGCAATATGGAATTCTTCATTCCGGGGCAGGAGTAAATTCCTACGAAGCCTATAAACCTCTATTTTATTCTAAAAAAGGTGTTAATTTAGCTTTTTTAAGATCAAGTGACAGAACAGGTCAGTATAACAATTATCAGCCATATTTGCAGGCAGGTTTCAATAAATTTGGTTTTGCATATATGACACCGTATTACATTGCTGAGCAAATTGCTGCAGTTCAAGAAGATACCGATCTTGTGATTGTTGAAACACATTCTGGAAGTGAATATTCTACAGATCCCGGAGCAAATTATGATTCTGTAGATATTTTTGCAGGTTGGGACAAAAAGGATTTTGAAGAGGATGAAGATTATACTCCAAGAATTGATATTCCACATATGTGGGATATTGAGATCCGTCATCATATGATAGATTCTGGAGCAGATCTGGTTGTTTGCCATCATCCTCACATTATTCAAGGAATTGAAGTTTATAATGGGAAGGTAATTGCACATTCACTAGGTAATTTTGTTTTTGACCTAAATTATTTGGAAACATTTCCATCAATGATATTAAATACTTGCATTGATGAAGATGGTTTTGACTCATTCAGTATTAAACCTGTTTTTATTGATGACTATATCCCCTTAGAAGCAAAAGGTGAATTGGGAAAATATATATTAAATTACATTAAGATGAAATCTAAAGATCTTAATACATACTTAACTGTTGATAATACCTCAATTGAGGCTCATGTAATATTAGATACACTTACAATGCTCATCGAGAATCAACAATATTCAGAAGATCTCACATTTACTTTAGTTGGAAATGAATATGTTTCTCAAATCATCCATCTACCTGAGTGGGGTGATATTTCAAGTGTTGATGTAATAACATCGGAAGAGAACTTTGAGTTTAGGGTTGGAAGAGAGCTAATCTGGTTTGGTAATTATGAAGATGAAGGTGCAAGTATTTGGAATGTGAATAGTGATAATGAGTGGCTAGATGACAGCGAATTCTATGAAGGTGAGCTATCATTATGTATTCAGCAGAATTCTTCAAATGGATATAACATAATTACAAATTTAGAAAACAGGCTAAAAAGACGTTATGAAGTTGCATACTCTGTTCACGGATTTGTAAAAACAGAGAATTGTGAAGGAGCTATGGTACAAGCTAGATTCTACAATAGTAGAACCGGTGGAGCATTATTGGGTGCTGGTAATTTTGCTGGAGTTAGCGGAGATTCAGATTGGGCATATTACTCCTCGGAGGTTGATGTTCCTGATAATGCAACATACTTTGATGTTGTTGCTAATAATGATCCCCCTAATACTGGTGAATCTTTTGCCTGGTTCGATAACATCGGATTAATTGGCTGGGAAGAATGGCAGGCAAAAACAGCCACACCCGATTTTGTGACAAATCCAAATGACTATTATTATTTACAAGTTAGATCTACTGAACAGCCATTTAATGCTTCAGTTCAATTTACACATACAGCATTCGAAGAAAATCCAGTTCCACATAGTGAGAATGAAGTTCCTACTTACAAAAATGCAATTCTTAATAATAATTACCCAAATCCGTTCAACCCACTTACAACTATTAATTTCACAATTAATAGTGCTGAAGGTAAAACCAATATAGCGGTTTATAACATTAAAGGTCAGAAGGTTAAAACACTTGTTAATGATGTTCTTCCTACTGGAGGACATACTGCAATTTGGAATGGGACAAACTCTAATGGTAAACAAGTTTCTACAGGAATCTATTTTTACAAAATGGAGCACAACGGAAAGCACATAAATACAAAGAAATGTCTTCTATTAAAGTAAAAAAACATCAATAAAATATTAGCAAATATTTTCTTAAGTGATTAGGAAATCTGGCTCGATTTTTGCATTATAATTACATAAATAAATATAAGGAATTAATTAATGAAGACTATTTTAACTCTCATAATCCTATCAATTATTACATTCTCAAGTGCTATTGATCTGGACGTTTCAGAAAATTCAATATTGATCTCTGGTAATTTTAAAACTCCTGAAATGTCTGTTAGAAGTGCAAAAAATGATCTCTTTTCAGCAATATATATTGATGAATGCGTTCAAACTGGAAAGGTTGGTGATCCTGAATTACCGATATACTCTAAATTAATCAGCCTTCCAAATCAAGGTAATTATATTTTGCAGAGTATTTCGTTTGATGAGCAGATAATTGAACTTGATCATACTATTTTGCCTTCTGGCTTTATTGATGAAAATGAAATTAATTCCACTGAATATCAAAAAGATGAATGGCTTCCAGCTGAAATAGTTACAATATCAGATCCGAATATTATGGGTGCGTATCGTTTCTCACAGATTGCTGTTTCACCTTTGCAATATAATCCTGTTAAGAATAAAATTAGATTATTAAAGAACGTTGCAATTGAATTAATTCTTAATGAAACAGATACAAAAAATCCAAAAACAAAACTTAGTAATGTTAATTCGTTTTCTAAACTTGCAGGATCAATTTTAAATGAAGATTCTATAGTAAGAACACAGCAAAACGGAAAATATTTATTTATTGTGCAAGATGATTTCGCTTCACAGTTAGATCCTCTTTTACGTTGGAAAGAAAAACTTGGTTATAAAACCAGAGTGGCAACTCTATCTGAGACCGGTTCTTCTGCAGACGATATAAAAAATTTTATACAAAATGCTTATGATAATTGGGAAATCCCACCTGAATATGTTGTTCTAATTGGTGACGTTGACGGTACAATTGCAGTTCCATCCTTTTATGTAGAAGGTTATTGGACTCCATGGGATGTGAGTGATCATAAATATTCTCTATTAGAGGGCGAAGATTATTTCCCAGATGTTTTTGTTGGAAGGTTGTCGGCTCGCACCCAGCTTGAGTTAAATACAATAATGAGTAAGATTATAAATTATGAGAGCAATCCATTAATTGATGATAGTTGGCAAAATAAAGCATTAATGATGACTTACATAGATGAGTGGTCAGGTTATTTTTCTTCCAGAGAAACGGTTATGGAAGTTCGAGATAAATTACTTGATTTTGAGTTTACAGCTGTAGATACATTCATCTCACCATATCAAACAGGTGTTACAGTATTAGCTAATATGATCTCTGATGGTTATACATTTCTTAATTACCGTGGTGCTGGAGGTCCCGGCTATTGGTGGGGAAATTATGGACCACTATTTGATATTTATGGGATTGAGTCATTAACTAATGGATTTAAGCTGCCAATGGTTACAAGTATTACTTGCGGCGGTGGTGATTTCGCAAATACCAGCTATCCATCTTGTTTTGGTGAAGTATGGCTTAAAGCCGGTTCACCTTCCAACCCAAAAGGAGCAATTGGTTTTATAGGACCAAGTGAGATAGACACAAAAACACCTTTTAATAATACGAATGACATGGGAATTTATCAGGGTATAACTCAGGAAGGGATTACACGCTGTGGCGAGATGATGTTGCGTGGGAAGATGGAGCTTTATAACAATTATCCAAGTTGTCACGGCTGGGGAAATTCAAATAATTCTGATCAGTTCTACTTTTATGTTTATAACCTTTTAGGAGATCCTGGTTTACAGGTTCTTACAAATACACCAAAACTTTTTGTAATGAATGTTGAAGAAGAAATTTCCTCGGGATCTAATTATTTAGAAGTTCAAGTTGATTTTGATGCTGCTGACAAATCCGGCTTTACCATTGCTATTACAAATTCTGACAGCCTTGTAACTACCGGAATTACCGATGAGCAAGGATTTGCCTATATTCCAATAGAACTTGATGCTGGAACATATGAAGTAACATCTTCAAACTATCAATTTGTTCCAGTTACTACTGAAATCCAAGTAATCGATGAAGATATTGTAATGCTTGAAGAATATACATGTTCAGATATTATCCCCGGTAGTATCGTTAGCATTTCTGCAAATATTTTAAATTCAGGAAGCCTATCGGCAAGTGATCTAATACTTGAGATAACAACAGAAGATGAATTCATCACAATTATAAATGGCTCAAACTCTCTATCTTCGTTAGCTGCCGGAGAGCAAACTGTTTGTGATTTTGAGATTGAACTAGATCAAGTATGGCGAGACGGGATATTAGGAGAATTATTCTTAAGTATTTCATCTGATCTTGGTGAGAATACTTTTTTCATGCCACTAGAAATAATCTCACCACAATTTGTGATATCCAATTTTATTGTTGATGAACCAAGTGGTAATTTGCTTCAAAATGCGAATTCTACATTCGATCTTGAATTCTTGAATAGCGGTAATTATGATGCTGAAGAAACTTCAATTGAACTTATTTCATTATCCCCTAATTTTGAGGTCGTTAATGGAAGTTCTTCATGTTCAGGAATAATCATTGGTGAAAATGGTTTAATTGAAACTTCATTTGAGATCGAGATCGATAATGCGATATCAGGTGAACTTGCAAAATTCAATTTCGTTATTTCCGATGGAGAAACTGCATTACAAGAAATCTTGTATTCATATCCAATTGGAGTGATCTCAGAAGAAAGCCCTACATTCGGTGATCAAGGCTACATAGCAATAGAATCATCGGATGTTGGTAACTTTACAGCTCCTGTTTATAATTGGATAGAGATCAATCCTGCTCAAGGTGGACAAGGTGAGCCAGTTGTTGGAGGACATGTAACAGGAACAGATGGTTTTACAAAGACTCTTGATCTTCCATTTGATTTTCAATATTTTGGAATCGTATATGATGAGATTTCTGTATGTTCAAATGGATGGATTACAATGGGAGAGACAGATCGTGTATTTTTTAGAAATAAAAATATTCCTTCGGGGGTTGGCTCTAAAGCAATGATAGCTCCGTTCTGGGATAATTTGATAAATGGTAATGTTTTTTCTTATTATGATGAAGATGAGAACATATTGATAATTGAATGGTATAACTCTAGAAATTATCATAGCTACTCTTATGAAACATTCCAGGTTATATTTTATGATCCTCTACACTACCCAACTATAAATGGTGATGGAGATATATTATTCCAATATGAAGAAGTTCACAATAATGATCAATATGATAATTATGCAACCATTGGAATTGAAAACGAAACACAAACAGAAGGTTTATTGATAACTTTTTCTAATATCTATGCACCTACCGCTCATATCATAGAAGATGAAACTGCCATATTGTTTACTTCTAATGGAGATTCTCAAGTTAGTATAGAAGAGGAAATTGTTAATAACACACCAAAGCTTTTCCAAAATTATCCTAACCCATTTAACCCTACAACAACTATATCTTTTGAGACCACGAATTCTCACGAAAATGCACGAATTGATATTTATAATCTAAAAGGACAAAAAGTGAAAAAATTTGATATTATTCTGAGCAGTGTCGAAGGAGAGATGAATTCAGTTATCTGGGATGGAACAGATATTAACAATAAACCTGTCTCTTCCGGTGTTTATTTTTATAAATTAATTGGAGATGGGAAAACAATAGCAACAAAGAAGTGTTTATTACTTAAATAGACAATTAAGGAGTTTTTGTGAAGAAAACCTTTTTAGTATTATTATTAATAGCTTCAGTATGTTTATTAATAAGTTTAGAAATCTCTGAGATTAATAATTCATTTCAAATAAGTGGAAGCTTTGAAATTGATGAGATTAAATCTGAAACGCAAAATGAAATTATTTTTGATAAAATTTCAATTTCCGATTGTAAAACCAGTATGGTCTCAAATGTTTTTGAGTTACCTGTATATTCAAAACTGATTTCACTTCCTAATACAGGGAATTATAGAAATTCCAATATTAAATATGATTATGATGAGATACTTCTTACAAATAACATTGCACCTGTAGACTACAATGAGCAAAAGGTTATATATGCAGTTGATGATTGGTTTCCAAAAGAGATAGTAACAATTGCCAAGCCTTCAATAATGCGTGGAAATAGATTTACACAAGTATCTATATCACCTGTTCAATATAATCCAAAACTAAATGCAATTCGAATTTTGAAGGATATAGAAATTGATTTTGAGATCGATAATTCTGATAATAGAAATCCTTTAATAAGAGAGATGTCAGCGTCACATTTCAATAAAATTGCTTCCCAGAAAATACTTGGTTCAAACTCTAGAACCAGCGCATCCGGAGGAGAATATCTCTTTATAGCACCTTATAGTGTTGAGAGTATTTTACAACCCCTGTTAAAATGGAAGCAAAAACTAGGATTTAATACAAAACTTGCAATTATTGAAGAGATCGGACCATCTGCTGAAGAGATCAAAGATTACCTCCAAAATGCATATGACACTTGGGAAAACCCTCCAGAATTTGTTGTTTTAGTTGGAGATGTCTCAGGTGTAATTCAGTGTCCCGCCTTTTATGTAGAAGGTTACTTAACTCCATGGGATGTAAGTGATCATAATTATACTCTTTTAGATGGTGAAGATTATTTTCCTGATGTTTTTATTGGAAGACTCTCTGTTCAAAGTCAGATGGATCTGATGACGATAGTATCTAAGATCATCAATTATGAGCAACATCCATTTATGGATATCGAATGGCAAAAACGTGCTTTAATGGTTGGATTCGTTCAAGAATGGAATGGATATTCCCAACGTGAGACATTAATGGGAATTAGAAATAAACTTCTTGATTTTGAATATGCCGCTGTAGATACTTTTATTAATCCATGGCAACAGGGGACTGTACTTCTGGCTAATGCTATAAGCCAAGGTGAATCATTTGTTTGTTATCGTGGAACAGGCTCTCCTTTTAGTTGGGGAGGTACAGCCACAGCTATGTTTACCACCGAAGATATTTCTACCTTAACAAATGGTTTTATGCTACCACTTGTTACAAGTATAACTTGTGGAGGAGGTGATTTTGCATCTGAACAACATACAACTTGTTTTGGAGAGAAATGGGTCTCAGCTGGTAGTCCTTCTGACCCACAAGGTGCAATTGGGTTCATCGGCCCAAGCGAGTATGACACAAAAACTTGGTTCAATAATGCAAATGCTATGGGAATATATCAGGGGATAACACAAGAGGGATTATTCCGTGGTGGGGAAATTCTTCTTCGTGGGAAGATGGAATTGTATAATAATTTCCCAAATAATCATGCTTGGGGAAGTGCGCTAAATTCTGATCAATTTTACTTTTATGTTTATAATCTACTCGGAGACCCAGGGCTACAAATATTAACAGATGTTCCTAAAGAAATAGAACTAATTCATAGTAATGAAATCCCGTTTTCAGATAATTTTATTGAAGTTCAAATAGATATCACTGAAGATAATCTTTCTGGATTTACAATTGCAATTACATCGGAAGATAGTCTTGTAGCTACAGGTATAACTGATGCAAATGGTATAGCTATTATTCCTATTGATCTTTCTGTTGATAATTACGATATTACTGCTTCTAAATACTGTTACGTTCCAATAACAAATGATCTTGAAGTAACATCAAATGCTAATCTAATATTAAATGTGTTCTCATTTTCAGATGACCTCGTATCGGGAAATGAATCTTTCTTAGAATTTGCAATTGAAAATATTGGATCATCTGACATAGAGAACATTACAATCTCACCTGTTTGCAATAATGAAAATATAACTTTCACAAGTACTCCAATTATAATTGATCTTTTAGAAGTTGGAAATGATCATTCAGGTCAGTTTGACATACAGGTTTCTGAGAATTGGTTAGACGGAGAAGAGGTAAACATTTTTCTGGAAATAACTTCTGATGGAGGAGATTTTGAATTTTTAATCTCATCAGAAATAGTTTCACCAAAACTTTTGGTTTCAGAATTTATTGCACAAAATTCATCTAATTGTCTAATACAGAATGAGGCCACAGATATTTCGATCGAGCTTCTTAACTATGGGAATATTGAAACTGGCAATTTCCAAGCTGAACTTATTTGTACAAACGAAAATGCTATTATCGAAAATTCTATATTTAATTATAGTAATATCCTGCAAGATGATTATGGGAATGGCAACTTCTCAATTACACCTGCAAATGTTATCTCGGGTGAATTAGCAATATTTGAAATAATTATAACTAATAATGGCAACGAACTTCAAAATATCAGCTTTAATTTCCCAATAGGTATAATAGATTCTTCAAGTGTTACATTCTGCGAAAATGGTTATTATGCAGTAGAATCTAAAGATGTTGGTAATTTTGAAACGCCGGAATATAACTGGATCGAAATTGATCCGCATTATGGTGGAGATGGAGCACTTCTTGATTCTGACCATACAATACCAGATGGTTTCACAAAAGTAATTCCACTACCATTCCAATTCAATTATTTTGATTCTTTCTATGATCATATCTCAGTTTGTTCCGAAGGTTATATTTCATTAGATACTACACCACTTATCTTTCATAGAAATCGCAATATCCCTTCCGCTATAGGTCCAGCAGGAATGATAGCTCCTTTCTGGGATAACCTCATTGATGGAAGCATCTATGTAAAATACGATGAAAATAATAATTATTTCATTATTCAATGGTCAGATTTCAAAAGTGAATTTGATGAAACAAATGAGATATTTCAGGTAATCTTATACGACCCTGAATTCTACTTCACAGCAGAAGAAAATAAACTTATGAAATTCCAATATAAAGAAATTAACAATTTTGATCAGGATAACAATTATGCTACTGTTGGAATTGAGAATTATCTGCAAAGTAGTGGTTTATTGATTACATTCGCCAATATTTATCCAACTACTACTCATATATTAGAAAACGAAACTGCAATCCTATTTTGTAGCAATTCACAAAGTAATATATCTTTCATAAGTATTGAGCTGGAAAACTTTAATTTCTCAGTTACAGCTGATTCCACATTCACAGTTGATCTTAATATCTCAAATGAACTTGGTTCTACAGATATTTCTTATGATATTTCACTTGCTCATTTTGCAGCAATCCCACCAGAATATAGTTCCAATTTTAACGAAGAGTATTCACGTAATATCGAAAATAGTCAGATCTTTAATATGACAAATACTTACATCCCAATTGAACCAATGAATTTTCTATTCTACCTAATATATAACAATCTTGATGGAGAGGGTGTTCATGGTATTACAATAGATTTTCCACCGGGATTTTTTGTAAATAGTGCAACAGATATTGATGGTTTAGATTATAATGGAGAAACCGGCGACGGAGCGGAAGTTAGTTGGGGTTTTGCTAATGGGAACAGCATCTCACCCACATCTACAACTTCTATAATGGTTAATGTAACTATAGATGAAAATCAAACATCACCTGTTAATATCGGATGGTTTATTCAGGGAGATGGTTCTGGCTCCGCCCCACACGAGGTAAGTGGGTCATTTACAGTAAATCCAACCGAAGATACATATTTCTGGGTTACTTACCCAAATGGTGGAGAAACAATTATTCCATCTATTCCATGCACACTTACATGGGATAAATATGGTACTACAGACTTTGTTAAATTATTTATAACAAGAGATAATGGATTAAATTTAGAAGTAATTGACGAAATGGCTGAAAATACAGGTGAATATGAATTCACGTTTAATGGTCCACTTAGTGATGAATGCTGGTTTGCAGTATCCACATTAGATGAAAGTAGTTTCGATGTTTCTGATAGTGTATTTACTATTTCTGCATTCAATGTCACGCATCCAACCGAAGGTTCAATTTTATCTTATGCCGCAACAGACACCCTTCAATGGATTTATTCTGGAAATTATGAGGAAGTTCAAATAGAATTCTCTGCTAATAATGGATATTCATGGGCTACACTTGCTGCTCAAACTGAAAATAATGGTTCATTCATCTATACAATTCCTGGTCCTCCTTCAGAATATTGCCTCTTCCGAATTAGCAATATAGATGGTGATGTACAAAATACATCGAGTACTTTTACAATCGTAGATTCGCCTGTTAGCTGGCTTGCAATGGAGAATACTTCTGGAAACATCGCGGCAGGAGAAGTTGAAAATATTCCGTTCACTATTATCACTGACGGACTGGTTCCCGCAACTTATGTGGCCGTTATAAAAGTAGTAACAAGTATTGGACAAATATTAAATATACCTATCACTCTAGAAGTTTACTCAACTATCCCACCTTCAGATCAATACATACTTAAGCAAAATTATCCAAATCCGTTCAATCCATTCACCCGAATTGAATATGATGTTCCAATAGCTAGTAACATTAGAATTAAAGTATTTAATGTAAGAGGGCAATTCGTTAAAAAATTAATTGACGAACCTAAAGAGCCTGGAAGATATGAAACTTATTGGGATGGAACCGATAACAAGAATAGAAAAGTAAGCTCTGGAGTTTATTTCTATCAGCTTGAATCAGAAAGTTCCACAAAAGCTAAGAAAATGATTTTAGTTAAATAAAAAAGGGAGAGTAAAATGAAAAAATTTTCAATATTGTTAATATTGTTAATAGTGAGTGGCCTATTATTTTCGGCAGAAACTATTACCGCACAACTATTTGATGAGATGAATATCTCATCAGATGATGATTTCATTAGAGTGAATATATCCTTTAAAGATAATTACAATTCACAGCAAATGATTTCTGAAACTAAGAACATGGCAAAGCAAGATAAGAGAGATTATGTAACTTCTACACTTAAAGAATTCACTTCTCAAACCCAGGCAGACTTAATGCTCCAACTAAACGAATTAGAAGCTAATTCTCATGTTAGAGAAATCAAGTCTATTTGGATTTCTAATGTTGTTAATTGTGAAATGACTAAAAGTGCAATTAATGCAATTTCAACCAGAAGCGAAATAGCAGCAATAGATTTTGATGAAGATAGAATGATTCTCTTAGCTCCGAAGATCAATAAGAATTCAGATGAATCACTTCATGAAATACGAGACGGTAGAGAGATAACCTGGAATGTAACTATAGTTAATGCAGATGATGTTTGGGGGCAAGGCTATTATGGTGCCGGTGTAATTGTTGCAGTTTTAGATACAGGTGTAAATTATAATCATACAGATCTTAATGACCATCTTTGGAGTCATCCCGATTATCCTAACCATGGTTACGATTTTGCAAATGGTGACGATAACCCAATGGATGACCATGGTCACGGAACACATTGTGCAGGAACTGTCGCTGGAGATGGAACTTCCGGCTCACAGACAGGGATGGCTCCTGAAGCAACAATAATGTGTGTGAAGCTCATGGATTCAAGCGGAAATGGTAACGAATCACAGTGCTGGCAAGCTATTGAATATGCTGTAGATAATGGAGCTGACGTGTTGAGTATGTCCTTTGGTTGGCAACATAGCTGGGGAACTAATAGAATTGGTTGGAGAAACGCAATGGATTACGCTTATGCAGCTGATGTCTTTGCATCTGTAGCTGCTGGAAATGAGGGTAATCAACAAAGTTCTTACCCAATTCCAGATAACGTTAGATCACCTGGAGATTGTCCTCCTCCATGGTTACACCCAGATCAAACTTTAACTGGTGGGCTTTCTTCAGTTGTTTGCATTGGAGCTACAGATAGTAATGATAACCTTGCCGGATTCTCTGGCAGGGGTCCGGTTACTTGGGAAAATATTACCGGTTTCAACGATTATGCATATAATCCAGGAATGGGCTTGATCCGCCCTGACATTTCAGCTCCGGGGGCTGATATTAAATCTTTAGCACATTATAATAATACGGGTTATGAATCAGGTTGGAGTGGAACCTCTATGGCTACACCTTGTGTAGCTGGTGTTATTGCTTTAATGCTTTCGAAAGATTTCACCCTAACTCCTGCACTTATAGATCAGATCATAGAAGAAAATGTTGGTGTTGCCCAAAACCCAAAAAACAATAATTTTGGTTCTGGGAGGATAGACGCCCTAGCTTCTATAAATGCCGTTCCTACACCAAACACGCCACCAAATGCAGTTGTAAATCCTAGCCCATCTGATACTGCTGAGAATATTGCTGTAAACACAAATCTTAGTTGGATGAATGGTGGTGGAGCTGCTTCTTATGAAGTTTCTTTTGGTACTGATAATCCTCCAACTAATATTGTAAATGGTGAAGCTGTAACATCTTCAAACTATGAATTAATTGAATTACTAGAATATAACACAATCTACTATTGGAGCATAAACGCTATAAATGATTTTGGAAATGCTGATGGACCTATTTGGAGTTTTACTACAGCTGGGCCTGCTGATGAAGATTTTGAGACTGGAGATTTCACTTTGTATCCATGGGCATTTGCAGGAAATCAAGATTGGATTGTTCAAGCAAATGAGGTTTATGAAGGAACATATTCTGCAAAGTCTGGTTTGATCACTCATGATCAGACTTCTGAATTGGAAATAGTGATGAATGTTGAAGAAGATGATATAATTTCATTCTATACAAAGATCTCTTGCGAAGAAGATCAGAATGACAATTGGGATTATTTGGCATTTTATATTGATAATGTCGAGCAAGACCGCTGGGATGGTGAAGTAAGTTGGGGTTATCAAAGTTATGCTGTAACTGCAGGTAACCGTACTTTCAAATGGAAATACCTTAAAGATGGCAGTGTAAGCAGTGGCTCAGACTGTGCCTGGTTAGATTACATCACATTCCCAAGTGTAGCACCACAACCACCTGTTCTAGTTTTCAATCCTGAAGAATTTGCGTTTGAGGCTTTATTAAATGAAGTAATTACAGATGATCTTACAATAGAGAATACTGGATCAGGAGTTGGAACTTACTCAATCGAGTTAATTTATACAGGTGATTGGTTGGAACTTGATTCTTACTCTGGTGATGTTGAGCCAGATGAAATAGATACAATTGAACTTACAATAGATCCTAATGGTTTAGAAAACGGTGACTACTCTGCAGAAATTAGTATTACTGATAACAGAAATATAACTGTTATTCCTGTAACTCTTACAGTTGATATGGTTGATGTAGATAACACCTTAATTAATGCTAATACACTTGTTGGTAATCACCCAAATCCATTTAATCCAAGCACCACTATATCTTTCTCTATTGCTGATCAAAGCAACATCGAAGTTTCTATATACAGTATTAAGGGACAAAAGATAAATACACTGGTAAAAGACAGTTTTGGAACTGGAGTTCACACTACAGTTTGGAATGGGAATGACGATTCCGGTGAACCAGTGAGTTCTGGTGTTTATTTCTATAAACTGAATGTGAATGGTAAAACAGAAGCAACAAAGAAGATGCTGCTTCTTAAATAAAAAAGCACTTATACGAGTCATTGGAGTTCCCAAGTTATTATAATTGGGAACTCTTTTTCTTGATGAACAAAAAATAAACAGGAGAAAATATGAGTAAGACAACTATTTATATATTGATTATAACTCTTTTAGCAATTTGGTCTTGTGATAATGAACCAACAGGTAATAGTAGTGAGACAGAAATGCAAGGTATCTGGATTGGGTACGAATTAGAGGGCGGCAATGATGAGTGGACTTATGATGTAAATGAAGATGTGCTTGATATCAATGCTTCAATTTCACAAGAGTGGTATAAAGGTACAATATCTCTTAATACAAATGCTGTTCCTAAACAAATAGATTATTTTATAACTGACTCATATTTTAATGAAGCTATCGATGAAACAGCTTTGGGAATTTATAAGATTGAGGGTGATACTTTAACTTTTGCTGCTAATGCACCCGGAAACCCAGAACGTCCGACAAGTTATCTTGCCGAAAATGGAGCAAGAGTTTACATTGTACTATTACAGTAATCAAAATAAAAATGATGATCTGTGATTACTTAAAGTGCATTATCTAGTATCACTTGTAAAGCTGTCTTCATCACCTCTTCATAAGTGATTCAAAATAGGCAGGAACCGTTGTCTTAAATATCATCTTCTCTTTAGAAAAAGGATGAGTGATAGTTAGTGACGCTGCATGAAGCATAAGTCTTTTAATACCTTTTTCTTTTACACCATATTTTTTGTCACCAACTACTGTACAACCTTTATCTGCCAGATGAACTCGAATCTGATTTTTTCTACCAGTTTGCAGATCGATTTCCAAGAGACTATATTTTGCTGATTCTTTAATAACTTTATATCCGGTCTTGGCTAGCTTACCTTTGCTAGAATCTGTAACAGAATACATTCTATGAACACTATTTTCTGCCAAATAGGAAGTTATAACACCCTCTTTCTCTAACATTGTTCCATTTACTAATGCGTAATACTTTTTACTAAAACTTTGCCACTCTTCTTGTAGATAACGCTTAGCTTTTTCATCCTTTGCAAACACAATAACACCGGAAGTATCCCTATCAAGCCGATGCACGATAAATACTCTTCGTTTTGATTTTTGATTCCCTTTGCGAACGTATTCATTCAAAAGATAATAAGCTGTTTTATCTCTCACCCTTTCGTTACTCACAGTTAACAAACCATTCACTTTATTCACCACAATTATATCCCGATCTTCATAAAGAATTGTGAGACCTTTTGGTTGATATCTTTTTGGTGGTCTTTTAAATTGGTTTATACTTTCCTGCATAATGTTTATCCCTTAATTCATTTTTTATCTTTATACAACAAAAGCTATTTATTAATTCGAGAGTCAAGGTATTTGATATGCAAAATCACAACATGATAAATTCCTTGTCATGATTAAAGAAGTTTAAATTTTTGTTTTTAAATTAAATTATATTAAGGAGAATAAATCATGGCTTATAATCTTCGAAACAAAAATTTCTTAAAACTTTTAGATTTCACACCCAAAGAGATCAATTTTCTTATTGATCTATCACAAGATTTAAAAAAGGCAAAATATGCAGGTACAGAGCGACCAACTCTAACTGGAAAAAATATCGCACTCATTTTTGAAAAAGCTTCTACCAGAACCAGGTGTGCTTTTGAAGTTGCTGCACTCGATCAAGGTGCACATATTACTTATCTCGGGCCTAGCGGAAGCCAGATAGGAACCAAAGAAACAATGAAGGATACAGCTCGTGTATTGGGTAGAATGTACGATGGGATTGAATATCGTGGATTCGGACAAGAGATTGTAGAAGAACTCGGTAAATATGCTGGTGTTCCAGTTTGGAACGGACTTACAACAGAATTTCATCCAACTCAGATCCTTGCGGATTTTCTTACTGCAAAAGAATATTTAAAGAAGCCATTTAGTAAAATGATCTTTACATATGTTGGTGATGGCAGAAACAACATGGGAAATTCACTCATGGTTGGCGGTGCTAAACTAGGAATGGATTTTAGGATTGTAGCCCCAAAAGAAGTGCAGCCGGATGCTGAACTTATTAGCAAATGTAATGCAATTGCAAAAGAGACCAGCGCTAAGATCACAGTTACAGCTAATATAAAAGAAGGTGTAAAAAATGCAGATGTTATCTACACAGATGTTTGGGTTTCTATGGGAGAAGCACCTGAAGTTTGGAAGCAGAGGATAGATTTACTCAAAAATTATCAGGTAAATAAAGCAATGATGGATTCTACCGAAAATCCTAATACGATCTTTATGCATTGCCTGCCTTCATTCCATAATACCCATACTAAAGTTGGAAAAGATATCTTTGAAAAATTTGGTCTTCCGGAAATGGAAGTAACTGATGAAGTATTTGAGAGTGAAGCTTCTGTAGTTTTTGATGAAGCTGAAAATAGAATGCATACAATAAAAGCCGTAATGGTTGCAACCTTGGGTCAATAAAAATATCTTCCCTGCTGAATAAATTTTCAGTAGGGATTTTTTTATGAAAAACATTCATTTTATTCTTATAATTCTTTTTTTTCCAATTTTATTGAATTCATATATTATTGAGGTAGATAGATTTGAGTCACTTATCTTCATCACCTCTGCTGTTGCTGTTGATCTTAGTAACAATTATTTTGACAGACAATATATTGAAGTTCCAACTGATTTAGATTTAGAAACTTTAACAACAGATAATATTCCATTTTTCGATAAACTTGGTTTGCAACCCTATTCCCTAACTTTAAAAAATTATAGTGATTATGCTGCATATCTTGCTGCAAGTACAGCCTTTTATTGTATTTTCGAGAAGAATCCAAAACTATTACTTAATAATCTGATTGTTTACGGTGAAATTATGATCACACAGAGTTTAGTAAGTAAATGGACAAAAACTCTCACTCACAGATACCGACCTTTTGTATATCTTGATGATGTTCCGAATAGCAAAAAAATGCAAAGGAATAGTCAGCATTCTTTTTACTCAATGCACTCTTCAAGCACATTTGCATCTGCTACTTATGGATATTACTATTACTATAAAAACTATGGACATAATGTCTTTGTCGGTTCACTATTATTTGGAGCAGCCAGTGCTACAGCAGCGTTACGTGTTGCTTCTGGGCAGCATTTTCCTTCTGATGTTATTGTAGGTGCAATTATTGGAAGTGGAACAAGCTACTTTTTTTGTAAATTTCATGAAAACAAGAGAATTAAATTGTCTTTTGGATATGATTCTATAGATATAAGTTATAGCTTCTAGATTAACTCTCTAAACTATATTTCAAATAAAAATAGCCCACAACTTTAGTCATGAGCTATTTTGCTAATCTTTTTTTTATTTATTACTTCTTATCATTTCCTTGCCTTTCTCTACATATTCTTTCAACTTCACGGAATGCAACTTTTCCACTTCCCATCAACGGGATATCTTCAATTATGTAGAATTCTTTAGGTACTGCAATAGCAGGTAATTCCTTTGCCATTTTTTTAAGTATTTTTTTCTCATCAAACTCACCTGTAGCAACTGCTGCCACAACGTCTGCACCCTTTTTTGGGTTTGGAACATCAACTACGCAGCAGGTTACTCCTTCCGGAAGAAGTTTAGTTAAAACTTCCTCAACTCTAACAAGTGAAACCATTTCTCCACCAACTTTAACAAATCTTTTTAGGCGTCCTCGATGCCACAGGAATCCATCCTCATCTAATACCCCCATATCTCCAGTATCATACCATCCACCATGAATATGCAACGAAGTTTCTTCAATATCACCCAAGTAACCTTTCATTACAAGGTCACCTTTTACAAGGATCTTACCTTCTTTACCTGCTGGACATTCTTCATCAGTTTCTCTATCTAAGATCTTTACATGTACACCCGGCATAGGTTTTCCAATACTTCCTGGTTTATTAGCGCCAGGAACATTTACAGATACAACCGGACTGGTTTCTGTTGCCCCATATCCTTCCAAAATTTCAATTCCATGATCTTTCTGGAAAGAGAGTCTTAATTTTTCTGTAAGCTTATCTGCTCCCGCAATTGCATATCTTATAGAAGATAATTCTCCAGGTTTAGATTTACGCTGATAACCATGGAAAAATGTTGGTGTTCCAATTAGAATTGTAATTTTATAATCGACTATTGATTTTACAATTGCACTATAATCAAGTGGATTTGCATGAGTAACAATAGATCCTCCAACAAAAAATGGAAGCCAGAAATTCGTTGTAATTCCAAATACATGGAATAATGGCAATGTACCAGCAAATATATCATCTTCTGTAACATCTATAATTTGTGGTATTGTGCTAATATTATGGAAGATATTTTTATGTGTTAATTGAACTGCTTTAGGGTCTTTTTCGCTTCCACTTGTAAATAATATTACCGATGTAGAGTTGTCATCACCATGCTTAACCTTCTTTTTTAACATACTTGTTGGCAATTTAGTAGTAAGTGCTGCCTTTAGTTTTTCTGCAGTAGAGAGAGAAGACATGATATCTTCTAAATAGATCATCCCATCAACTGGTGACACGTTAAGTTTTTCTAATAATTTCTTGCTTGTAATTATAGTTTTGAAACTGCATTTTTCTTGAGCATAAACAGAGTTCTCTGCAGCTCCGGTAGAATAATTGATCATAACCGGAATCTTCCCAGCGAAAAGAGCTCCAAGCGTTGAGAGTAAGCATCCTGCAGATGTGGGGACCATTATTCCTAAATATTTACTGTTAATTTTCTTAAATCTGCCTGCTAAAATAAACGCCGCGATAAGCATACGATCATAAGAGAGATCTTTTCCTGTCGCTTGATCATATACTGCAATTTTTGTTGAATGTTTTTTTGCAACTTCTATAAATTTTTGTTGTAATTGCATATTTACTCCTTTTGTTTTTCTCTTCTTAATTCACCTTGTTTCAAAACTCTACAATCATAAAATGTCAACTGATATATTTTATGGTATTAACTATTATTACTCATTCATTATATGCATCTCTTTAAATAACTTAATGTTACATGAATCTGATTCATTTATAAATAACTCATTAAGCAATATAGTATTGAAGCTCATTCATTATTTCTAAATAATGAATATTTGACAAATTTACTCCCATTTTAAACCTGTTTTATTAGTGAGGAAAGGTTGAGTAAAAATTTAATTTCAATTGAAGAACTAAATAAAGCATTTTCAGAAAAATTAATTTGTGAAAATAGCTCTTTTGGAATATTCGAGAATGAGAAGATCGGATTAGTAGGAATAAATGGATGTGGAAAAACTACCCTCTTAAAACTTCTTGTAGGTATTGAACCTGCAGATTCTGGAAATATTACCTTCCGCAAAGGAATCCGTGTTGGTTATCTTTCCCAGATCCCTAAACTTGATCCTGAGAAAACAATTTACGAAGAGATCTATTTCAGTGATCATCCTCAATTTGATTTACTACGCAAATATTACTACATTCTTAATAAACTTGAAACATCAACTTCAACTACTCTAGAAGAAGAACATCATCGTATAATAAGAGAAATAGAGATAAATGATGCTTGGAAGATTGAAGTAAAAGCAAAGAGCATTCTTAATAAATTCGGTTTCGATGATATTAATCTGAAAATATCAACTCTATCTGGAGGACAAAAAAGACGTATTGATTTGGCTAGAGTATTAATGGATGAACCAGATATACTACTTTTAGATGAACCTACAAATCACCTCGATCTTGATACTATAGAATGGTTTCAGGATTATTTATCTAACTATAAAGGTACAATTCTTTTTGTTACTCATGATCGATATTTTTTAGATGCTGTTTCAGATAAAATTTTGGAGATGGATAATGGACATGTAAATTTTTTCAATGGCAATTATTCTTACTACCTTCGCAAAAAAGAGCAGCACGATATTGACATACAAAGAAAGGAGACCAGACGCAAGGCTCAATTAAAGAAAGAGCTTAAATGGTTACAGCGTGGTGCAAGAGCAAGAACTTCCAAACCAAAAGATCACCTAGATAGAGTTAAAGAACTCATCGATAAATCTTACCTCTCAGAAAACAAAGATCTTGATATTTCTTTTAAAACAAAACGCTTAGGAAAAACTATTCTCGAGATTCGAGATATTTCAAAGCAATATAATGAAAAAGTTCTCTTTAATAATTTCAATCATAACTTTCAAAAATTGGAGCGTATTGGAATCATTGGTCCTAATGGATGTGGGAAAACAACACTGCTCAAATGTATTATGGAGGAAGTTGATCCTGATAATGGTTCTATAAAGGTCGGTGTTAATACTTCATTTTCATATTTTCAGCAAAATATTGATGAATTTGACAACAAGTTAACTGTTCTTGATTATATTCATGAATTTGCTCATAATATTCGTACAGCAGATGGTGTACTACATTCAGCTTCCGAAATGCTAAAACGATTTCTATTTGATGGGAAAATGCAACAAAGCAAATTAGAAAACCTATCCGGTGGTGAAAAAAAAAGGTTGTATCTTTTACGTTCCCTAATGTTTGGAAATAATTTTATAATTCTAGATGAGCCCACTAATGACCTTGATATTCGCACTCTAGAGATATTAGAAGACTATCTCGATGCTTTTAAAGGTTGCATAATTGTAGTTTCTCATGACAGATTTTTCCTTGATAGAGTTACTGATCACCTATTTATTTTTGATGATGATAGAATTGTAAAATTCCCTGGCAATTATTCCGATTATGTTTTAGTGAAAAAATATCGTGATGAAGAGAGTAAAAAAAGAAATAAAACAGTAGAAAATAAAAAGCAAAGAGTTAAAAGTAATTCTATTAAGTTAAGTTTTAATGAGAAACGAGAAATAAATTTGATTGAAAAAGAAATTCCACAAATTGAGGATGAGATCTTCAAATTAAATTTAAAAATAGAAAAAGAAGCTTCCAACCTCTCACCTACCCAATTTAAGGTGATTACAAATGATTTAGAAAAACTTCAGCAAAAGCTAGATGAATTGGAATCTCGCTGGTTAGAGTTAGACGAAAAAGAGTGAAAATTACAATAGTTGTTCAACTACCTTTTATCATATCTTTCAGGTTATCTCCAAGCTCTCTTAATGTTGGTCTTTTATGCACTTCTTCTTCCAATGCATTTTTTAAAATATTAACATCATTTTCTACACTTTTTAATATCAAATTTGCTTTATGAAAGTCTAGAATTCCAACATCTATTAATTCTGGTTTAATATAAATATCAGGAGTTTTAATTTTCATTTGATATTTAAGAATGGAATCTTGAAGTATTGTAAAACTATTCATAATGTTATCAAATAAATTTGGAGCTTTTACTTTATTGGGAATACTCACATTTCCCGAAACATCGATAGCAACTGTAATGTCACATTCATCTTGGATGATGTCATAAGGTAAATTGTTTGTAATACCTCCATCTATTAAAACCATATCATCATTAATTACTGGTTCAAAAACTGCAGGAATAGACATGCTAGCTCTAATTGCATGTATCAGATCTCCAGAATCAAAAATAACTTGTTTCTGTTCCCAATAATCTGTTGCAACAATCTTTAAAGGTATTTCAAGCTCTTCAAAAGTTTTTACAGGAAGGTTGTCATTAAAGAATTTCTCGACACCTTTACCATATATAAAGCTTGTATTCTTAAAAAAAGAGATATCAATCATTTTATGGATATTTTCAAATTTCTTATAATATTCTTTTATATCAGTAATTTTATCATCTACAAATTTTTCTATCTTACTTCCTTCTGTTTTACTTGCAGAGTTATCTTTATCAATCTTCTTATTGCTGATATCTATTTTATCTAAAATATCATTGATTTCTTTACCTGTTAGTCCTGATGCATAAAAAGCTCCAATAATAGCACCAATACTAGTTCCTGAGATCACTGAGGGTTTCAAGTTCATATTATCTAAAACTTTTATGAATTCAATATGACAAATCCCTCTTGCTCCACCACCACCAAGCGTTAATCCAATTTTTTTCTTAAGCATTTTATTACCTGTTTTTCCTTAAATTTCACTTTCTAAAATAATTATTTAATGCCAGCTTGACAACTTATTTATTTTCTCAAATTTGGGAATATCTTAATATTTTAAGGGAGATAAGATTTTGTCTAAAAAACCAATTGGTATTTTTGATTCAGGAGTTGGTGGATTAACCGTTTTTAAGGAGATTAGAAAAAGATTTCCTAACGAGGATATTATCTATTTTGGTGATACTGCCAGAGTTCCTTACGGACCCAAATCACAGTCTACAGTTATCGATTATTCTATCCAAAATGCCAGGTTTCTCATCCAACAAGGTGCCAAGATAATAGTAATAGCTTGTAATACATCTTCTGCAACTGCACTTAGCGAACTGCAAAGATCACTCCCTGTTCCTGTACTTGGTGTTATAGGACCAGGTGCTTTAAGTGCTGTTAGCACATCTGTAAATAAACGAATTGGTGTAATTGGAACAGAAGGAACAATTCGCAGCAAGGCATATTCATCCGCAATTTCCGATTTAGATGACAACTGTAGGGTGTTTAGTAAACCATGTCCACTTCTTGTTCCTTTGGCAGAAGAAGGTTGGGAAGATCATGATGTTACAAAGCTTACAATAAAAGAATATCTAACTTCCCTACTTAGGAACAACATCGATACTTTGGTTCTTGG
>Ga0233437_1002279_pt1 | contig 29829 bp, 22 predicted proteins | sample SI_122_August201_FD_182714 | JGI IMG/M metagenome (GOLD analysis project Ga0233437, IMG submission 182714) | Seawater microbial communities from Saanich Inlet, British Columbia, Canada - SI_122_August2016_200_MG | ecosystem: Environmental > Aquatic > Marine > Inlet | place: Canada: British... | reverse complement strand
GGTAGCTACGACAGTGATCGAAGTGGGCATTGACGTGCAGGACGCAGACTTCATGGTCATCGAGGATGCGGATCGCTTTGGCCTATCTCAGCTTCATCAGTTGCGAGGCCGTATTGGCCGAGCTGGGCAGCCGTCCTGGTGCTATGCGCTGGCTGACTCTGGGACCGATGACGGGCAGGAGCGACTGGCTGCTTTTCAGGAACACTTGGACGGGTTTGCCATTGCAGAAGAAGACCTGCGAATTCGCGGACCTGGAGACCTGGTTGGCACACAGCAACACGGCTACTTCACTATGTTGCGAGCTGTGGACCTGATGCGGGATTTGGATCTGATGCGAAGGGCACGTGAAGCGGCCAAGGACACGCATGCAAGCGGGATTTCATCCGAATTGGCGAATCTGATTGAGCAGCGGTTTGGAGAGATGATTCGGTGGATTCGCGTGTAGATTGCCTATCCTGCGCCCACGGATAGGTTACTGAATGCGTGTGCCGACTTTCTTGCCATTGGCAATGGATGCCAAGGCATCCGGTTGTTCGAGATTGAATACCTCGATGGGCATACCGTGTTCTCGGCAGATTTCCACAGCAACCTGATCCATCACTCCGTAGCGCTGAGCGAGGAAGCTATCGTAGGTGAGTTCGCCGATCAGGCTGGCCGACGGATCTTTAGACGGGTCGCCGTTATACACGCCATCCACATTGGAGCCCTTGATGAGCAAATCAGCCTCGATAGATACAGCGCGGATGGCCGCTGCTGTATCTGTGGTGACCAGCGGGCTGCCTGTTCCGCCTGCGAAGATCACGATGGTTCCTTCAGCAAGCGCTGCTTGTGCTTGGCGTGGAGAAACTGGATGCGTCAATTGGGTGTCAACGGCAGATTGGATGAGAACACTCTTGCCGAGACTGACCAAACAGGATTGGACAGCCAATGCGTTCAATACTGTGGCCAACATGCCCATCGTGTCTGCTTCCACACGATCAAGCCACGGACTGCGGGCGCCTCGAATCAGATTTCCTGCTCCGACGACGATCGCCCACTCGATGGGGACAGATGCAATCGCTTCGCAGATGCGTTGCAAAGAAACGGGAGAGAACGGACTGTTCTCTCCCTTCAATGCTTCTCCGCTCAGTTTGAGCAGGATTCGCTTAGGCTTTTCGACCATTGTCTCCTAGCCCTCGTCCTCGTTTCCAATGAAGAAACGTACGAATTGAGCGACGTAGATGTTCTCGCCAGTTTTCGTTCGAAGATCGGCGATCATGTCTTCGATGGTTACCTCAGGATTCTTGACAAACGGCTGTTTGATTAGGCAAGAGTCTTTCAAGAAGCGGGCAATACTACCTTCAACGGCCTTCTCGATGATCTCTGCAGGCTTGCCTTGCTCTTCCAGCTGTTTGCGCATCTCCGCTTTCTTGGCCTCGATATCCTCTTCAGGAATACTGTCAGGAGCGACATAGAGCGGCGCTTCGCTTGCGATATGCATGGCGATGTTGTTGACCAACTCGATGAATTCCGCGCCCTTGGCGGCGAAGTCAGTGTTGCATGCCACTTCTAGCAATACACCCACCTTGCCAGTGTGGTGTACGTACGACACGATGCGTCCCTCATGAGCTTCTCGGCCGATCTGTTCCATCAGCTCAAGGCCCTGCTCTCGCAGGATCTCTTTGGCCCTTTCGATATCTCCGTTGGCTTCGGTGAGGGCCTTCTTGCAATCCATCATGCCGATGCCGGTTTCTTCTCGGAGTTGTTTGATAGCTTCGATCTTAATCGTCATCCGTTTCCTTTTCCTTGTCGTCTTCGACCTGTGATGCTTCTTCAGCCACTTCTTCTTTGGCCTCAGCTTCGTCTTCTTCCACCTTCGGCTCGTCTTCCGTCTCTTCTGCGACGTCTGGAGCTTCCTCGGCGGTTTCCTCTACCACTGCTTCGTCACTGGTTGCTTCTGCCTCAGCTTCGACTGCGGCTTCTTCAACCGCAGCTACTGGTGCTTCCTCAGTAGCTTCGACGACGGCTTCCTCAACCTCAGCCTCGGCAACTTCCTCCGTGGCTTCGACAGGTTCGGCAGCAGCTTCGACGACGGCCTCTTCACCCTCAGCTACGGACGCTTCCTCAGCTTTGGCGGCCTCGGCGGTTGCCGGACTCTCGTTCTCATCCTGTCGCCCCTCGCGGCCTTCGATAATCGCGTCGGCAATGCGAGCGGTGATCAACTTGGTTGCCTTGATGGCATCATCGTTTCCTGGAATCAGGAAATCGATTGGATCTGGATCACAATTGGTATCGACAATAGCGATTACAGGAATACCGGCCAGATTGGCTTCGTGCACGGCAATTGTTTCCGAGTCCGGATCAATGACGTACATCAGGCTGGGTTTCTTGTCCATGCGTCGCAGTCCGTCAAGATTGCGCTGCAACTTGGCCAGGCGTCGGCGCATGCGGCTTGCTTCTTTGTTTGGCATGAATTCGATGGACCCGTCTTCGATCATGGCTTCCATTTTCTTCATTCGCTCAATGCTTAGCTTGATGGTTGCGAAGTTGGTTAGGGTTCCGCCGAGCCATCGCTGGTTGACATAATGCGCTCCGCAGCGCAATGCCTCTTCAGAAATGGTTGCCTGAACCTGTTTCTTGGTTCCGACAAACACGACTTCTCCACCACTTGCCACGCAATCCCGCACAGAGTAGTAGGCTTTTCTAAACAAATCGACCGTTTGTTCTAGATCGATGATGTGAATTCCCTTGCGCTCTGTGAAGATGTAACGCGCCATCTTGGGGTTCCATTTTCTCGTTCGATGCCCGAAATGTACTCCCGTCTCGAGCAATTCTTTCATCGTAAGGACGTCCACATTACCCTCCCAAACTGTACTGAATCATAATGGCGAAGTATAGCTAAAGCCCAGTATTTCCGCAATACGTGCATTGCAGAACACCGGAGTCACGATCGCTTCGATTTAACTTGTCCGCTGCCCGTGCAGCGAGTGATAATGATGCCACATTTGAGGCGGTGAAGCACGTGGATTCAACGCGAGTCGATCGCACGGAGGTGCGAGAGCTTCCAAAGAACATTGAGGCGGAGCAAGTTGTGCTTGGTTCTGCAATTCTGGAGCCAAATAGCACACTTCCCATCTTGGTGGAGAGGCTAGTCCCCGAACACTTCTATGAACGTCGCCACCGCGTCATATTTCGCACGATTCGCGAGTTGTTTGATCGAGGCGAACCCGCAGACATCGTCATTCTAGCCAATCGTCTAGAAGAGAATGACGATATGGAGCGCGCGGGCGGACGCATGTATCTCAACGAGTTGCAGGATCGCACGACGACCACTGCCAGCCTGGAATACTACGCCGACATTGTTAGACGCAAGGCGACTTTGCGCTCGCTTATTGAATCTGGTGGCCGAATCTCTGAGTTGGGCTTCGATGAGACTAGCGAGACAGCTGAGATTCTCGATAAGGCAGAGCAGCTTATTTTTGATGTCTCCAGTCGCGATACGGGCAGTTCGTACTACCTCATTAGTGATTTTCTCTACGAACACATCGATACATTGGAGAAGCTGCATCGTGACCCAGGGCGACACACGATCACGGGATTTGCGACAGGGTTCCCAGAGCTTGATGGAATGACTGCTGGGATGCAGCGATCTGATCTGGTGATTATTGCAGGTCGTCCGGGAACGGGAAAAACAAGTCTTCTACTAGCGATGTCTCGCCACATGTGCATTCGTGACAACGCGACAATTGGCATGTTCTCGCTCGAAATGAAGAAAGAGCACTTATTGGAGCGTCTGCTTTGCGGCGAAGGGAAGGTCAATCTTCACCACTTGCGCGGAGGATATGTTCCTGGAGAAAAATGGCGAGATCTCGCTTCCGCAGCCAGCAAGTTGCAGAAGGCGAAGTTCATTGTAGATGACACACCAGGTGTTTCCATTCTTGAAATTCGTGCTCGTGCTCGGCGTATGGCCGCTCAGCACGGACTCGATGTGCTCATGCTTGACTACTTGCAGTTGGTTGAGGGTGGAGTTCGTACGGATAGTCGTGAACAGGAAGTCGCCTATATCTCGCGGTCGCTCAAGAAGCTGGCTCGCGAGTTGAATATCTGTGTAATTGCAGCCTCGCAGCTGAACCGCGGCGTGGAAGGACGAACAGAGAAACGTCCGCGTTTGGCTGACTTGCGTGAGTCAGGGGCGATTGAGCAGGACGCGGACATTGTCATGTTCATCTACCGCGAAGACTATCATCGGCAGCAAGATGAAGGCGGAACAGGCGCCCCAAGTGACGCATCAGCGCAAACCGAATTGATTATTGCCAAGCAAAGAAACGGGCCCGTGGGGAACATTGACATGATGTTCCACAAGGCCTATGCAAGCTATTATCCCGTTGTTGGGGAATGAAGGCACGAGCCTCCACAGAGAGGCGTGATTGAGGGCACTCTGTGAGCCTATAATGGGCCGCATCTGCCTAGAGATTGAAGGGAGTAACAAATGGCCTATCCAACCGACTATCGCTACACCAAGGACCACGAGTGGATTCAGTTGCAGGGAAATCGTGCACGCATTGGTATTACCGATCATGCACAGGCGGAATTGGGTGATATCGTTTTTGTAGAATTGCCTGCTGTCGGCACTGCCGTACAGAAAGACGATAACGTGGGAACAGTGGAATCCGTGAAAGCCGTTGGCGACGTCCTTTCTCCTGCAGCCGGAACTGTTGTGGCCGTGAACGAGGGACTCGAATCCGCACCGGAAACGATTAATTCAGCGCCACATGTGGATGGATGGATCTTGGATCTAGAGATTGGCAATCTCGCAGATCTCGACGACACAATGGATGCGGCGGCATACGAGTCGTTCGCAGGCGGAGCGTAGCCACAATGCGCTACATCCCTAATACGTCCGCCGATCAACGCGAGATGCTGGCGTCGATCGGTGTCTCTTCGATCGAAGAGTTGTTTGCGGATATTCCGGAATCTGTTCGGAATCGGTTTCAGCCACTGAATCTTCCTGCGCGTAGCGAGATGGAGGTAGCCTCCGTCGTCAGCGAGATGGCGGATCGTAACAAGCCGACGGACGCCATCTGTTTTCTCGGCGGCGGCATCTACGATCATTATGTGCCCAGCGTTGTCGGCAATTTGCTGTCGAGATCGGAATTCGTCACAGCCTACACGCCCTACCAGCCTGAAATCAGCCAGGGAACTCTCACTGCAATGTTCGAATTCCAAACGTATGTTTGCGAATTGACTGGCATGGATATCGCCAATGCGTCGATGTATGACGGCGCTACGGCGATGGCAGAAGCTGTTCTGATGGCCGAGCGCACTCGTAAACGGGGCGCTGTTGCAGTGCCTCGCTCGTTATTCTCGCATGTGCGCCGCGCCTTGGACACGTATTGCTGGGCTACAGACATTGAGATCCACGAAATCGGCTATCTCCCTGATGGGACAGTTGATCTGGAATTACTTCCTGAACAGCTTTCAGCTGTAGTCATTCAAACGCCCAACGCATTCGGAGTGATTGAGTCGTTGGAAGGGGTGAAGGATCGGATTGGCGATGCTCTACTGATTGTGTCATGCCATCCACTGTCGTTGGCACTGTTGCAGCCACCCGGTGCTTATGGCGCAGATATCGTGGTTGCTGAAGGGCAATCGCTTGGACTTGCTATGGGCTATGGAGGTCCGCTGCTTGGTTTGTTTGCAGCTCGCCAGGAGCACCTGCGGCAAATGCCAGGACGAATAGCTGGACGGACAGTTGATGTCGATGGAAAGACAGGCTATGCGATGGCCGCGCAAACGCGCGAGCAGCACATCCGTCGGCACCGTGCGACGTCCAATATCTGCACAAACTCTGCTCTCTGTGCCTTGGCATCAACGATCTATCTATCTAGCGCTGGATCAGCTGGCCTAAAACAGCTTGCTGCGCTGAATTTGGAGAAAGCGCATTACTTGGCTGACGGCATTACAGCGATCGAGGGTTATGAACTGGCGTTCACGGGAGACTTCTTCAACGAATTCATCGTAAACGTACCTGGAAATGCTGCCGTGATTCACGATGCACTTGTGCAGGCAGGCTTTGCTGTTGAGGAACCTCAGGCATTGCAATCACTTGGTCTTGACAATGCCCTGCGATTCGCCGTGACAGAGAGGCGAACGAAGGATGAACTCGATCGTTTGATCGAAGTGCTGGGAGGGAGCCGATGAGCACAATCTTCGACTGTAGATGTAGTGAGAAGGTCGGTGGATTGTTCCCCGAGATCGATGTTCCCGCGAAGGGAGCGGAGCGACTTATTGATCCCAAACATCTGCGAAAGCAACCACTGCGGATTCCCGATGTATCTGAACCGCAAGTAACCAGACATTACACCAAGCTGTCCAAGCTCAATTTCGGTGTGGATGACGGCTTCTATCCTTTGGGAAGCTGCACGATGAAGTACAACCCCAAGCTTAACGAAGCGATGGCGAGTCTGCCTGGCTTTGCCGGACTCCATCCCCGAAGCGATGAGGGGCGATCACAGGGAGCACTGCAGCTGATGTTTGAGCTCACGGGATTTCTACGAGGCATCGCCGGAATGGCCGATGTCTCTCTTCAGCCTGTCGCTGGGGCGCATGGCGAACTGGCTGGCATGTTCCTGTTCAAGAAATATTTTGAGATGCGGGGAGAGGACAACCGAAAGCGAATCCTTCTGCCTGATACCGCTCATGGCACGAACCCTGCATCAGCAGCCTATGCCGGATTCTCCGTAACTGAGGTTGCATCCGATGAAACCGGGATGATTGACCTCGAAGCGTTGGATCAAGTATTGGATGACACGGTAGCTGGAATCATGCTCACTGTACCCAACACGTTGGGTATCTTTGAGACGAACATCCTACAGGTGACAGAGAAGGTCCATGCTGCCGGGGGCCTGTGCTACTTCGATGGAGCGAATCTGAATTCCTACTTGGGCAAAACTCGCCCCGGAGATATGGGGGCTGATGTTTTCCATTACAACCTCCACAAGACGATGTCGACGCCGCACGGTGGCGGTGGGCCTGGAGCGGGGCCAATTGCTGTTTCCGAGTCCCTTGCTGCCTATCTGCCAGTTCCCCGTGTGCGCTTCGAGGACGGACGATATGCGTTGGATTGGGATTGCCCCAACTCGATTGGCAGCGTGCATTCGTTTTATGGCAACTTCCTTGTGGCTGTGCGCGCATTTGCCTATATCCTCCAATTGGGAGACGAAGGGCTGCGTGAGGTCAGCAAGAATGCCGTCTTGAATGCCAACTACCTGCAAGAGCGGCTAAAGAAGACGTTCTCCTTGCCCTATGACGGGTTGTGCAAGCATGAATTCGTGGTTTCAGGTAAGGGATTGGCTGATGGGATTTCAACGTTGGACATCGCCAAACGGCTGATTGACTACGGCGTGCATCCACCAACGATCTACTTCCCGCTCACTGTCAAAGAAGCCATCATGATTGAGCCCACGGAAACTGAAAGCAAGGAAACCCTCGATCGGTTTGCTGAGATTCTGGAAACTGTGGCGCGCGAGGCGAAAGAGGATCCGCAATTGCTCCATGATGCACCGACTCAAGCACCCGTTCGCCGATTGGATCAAACCTATGCGGCCAAGAATCCCGTGCTATCATATCCGTTCGAAGAGCAACCTCAGTAGTCATCTAAGAGTCAGTCGATGCGAGCGATCTGTTGAAGATTCGCTTCTAGTGAGTCTGCGATTTCCTCGCATCGGCTGGCATCCTCTGTTTCAACCATAATCCGCAGCATCGGCTGGGTTCCTGACGGGCGAAGGACAATACGCCCCAATGGGCCGAGGTCCTTCTCTGCCAGCTGAAGGGCTTCTTTTGTACGAGGGTTCTCAGCTAGTTGGCTGGGAGATTCGCAGACAATGTTGCGAGCCACTTGTGGAAACAAGGGAATCTCTCGAGCCAGGGAGGGCAAATCGCGTCCGCTGTGATGGGCGATTTCAAGAAGCTTCACGGCTGTCAGAATTCCATCTCCTGTGGGTGAATGATCACGGAAGATGACGTGCCCGGATGCTTCACCCCCAATCTGAATATCCTCTTCAACCATCCGATGAGAAACATAGCGATCACCCACCGCTGTTCGATGAACTGCGATTCCGCGGGCTTCCAGCCAAAGTTCAAGTCCACGGTTGCTAAGGATAGTAGCGACGATTGCTGCTGGTGAGAGCAAATCGCGTTCTGCCAAACTGGATGCAGCAATGCCCATCATGCGATCTCCGTCGATCTCAAATCCGTCTGGACCCACTAGCAGAACGCGATCACCGTCGCCATCAAATGCAATGCCAAGATCCGCGCCATGTTCCCGGGTGACTTCCTGAAGTCGAGCGAGGTCAGTGGCCCCGCAATTAACGTTAATGTTCTCTCCATCCAATTCGCAGTGGATGGGAATTACTGTAGCGCCAAGGTGTCGAAATACGTGAGGCGCAATCGGGGCCGTTGCCCCGTAGGCACAGTCGAGTACGAGGGTCATGCCTGAGAAGTCGACATGCTCTGCGTCAATCGTTCCGCTGAGAAAGGCCGCATATCGAGTTGCTGCAGCTTCTAGGATTGAAATCTCCCCTAGGGTCTCACTGGGAGGCAGAGGCTGTTGGAGAGCGGCCTCAATTTGACGTTCATCTTCTTCAGACAGCTTCTGCCCCTTTCGATCGAACAGCTTGATGCCGTTGTCTTCAGGAGGATTGTGCGAAGCGGAGATGACGATACCCAGATCGGCTCGCTCATCCTTGATCAAGAATGAAATTGCTGGCGTTGGGATGATACCTGCGAGGCACACATCCAGGCCTGCAGATGCTAGCCCCGAAGAAAGTGCGGCCTCCAACATTGGGCCACTGGTTCGCGTGTCTCTTCCGATGATGACACGGCCTCCGTTTGGAACAAGGATTGATGCAATGGCTCTAGATAATGTCAGGACGAATTCAGGTGTGAGTAACTGATTTGCTTTGCCCCGGACGCCGTCTGTACCAAAATATTGTGTCATGGTTTAGGGAAGCCACCCTCCAGAGATAGAGAACATGGGTAATGGAAACGCGAGTGGATAGATGAATTCTCCTGAGAATCCGAAGTAGAGAGGGCTTGACGCATAAAGCAGGTACGAGAGGCCAACCCCCGCAAGCGGATAGGGGAATGGCTGACTAGCGTCGAAATAGTAAAAGCCCGCTGTCAGTCGAAGGAATGCCTTTGCATTCTCTTGTAGCGGCATGTCCACATGTCCGGTGAACAAGGTCTTCCCATCCGGTGTGATGAACAGGGCTCCTGAAAGGATAGTCCATGAGAGATCGGTTGATGCTTCAATTCCAATCCATATCGGAGTATCGGTCCAGGAAATGGCCATGCGCAACCCGACGGAACGGAGTCCCTCAGACCGTGCCTGGGCGAGCCCAAGACAGACACAGACAATAGCCAAGCCTAGGTAGCGAAAGAGATTGCGATTCATCGTGAGCAGTCTATCGAATGGGTTGGGTGAATGTCAATCTGGTTCCTGATTTCACGCAAGGATGGTGGCTGTCAATTAGGTTCGCAAATTAGCGAGCAAGCCAGCGGACGATGTCTCCGATCGTGGGGTCGAAGTCGGAGGTGCGGGCACCATAGGAAACCCGATCTCGGACCTCGGTGATCACGATCTCCCCCTTTACGCCCAAGATTTCGTAATCCAGAATCTCATGTGTTTGAGGATCGATGACGACATTGGCCACACTTAGAACCTCGAAAAGCTCGCCCTCGGAGACGCCGATGGATGCCCCAATATTGATGGCAACGCGCCCATCTGGCAGGATTGTGGCAACCTGTCCTTCTCTCATGGGTGCCATCGGGCTTCTTGCCGAGCCAAAGGCTTGCTCTTGCTCGGAAAGGATGGGAGATGCGGACTCCAACGCACTGAGAAGTCCTATCGCTAGGTCATCAACAGCGCCATTTAGGGCATTGCCCACGGTTGTATCTTCAAACTGTTCTGTGCCGACAGTGATCTCTGTGGCTGGAAGGATGGCGAGAGAAATGCCTGGGCGGATTTGGAAGTTGACCTCAGCGATATAGGCGATACCATCCCAGATTTTGGCTGTATACACGCCGGGACTCATTTGGAATCCGGAGGAATCAAGTTGATCCCAGTTCCACACACTGCAATCGTTGGTGCCCGTATACTGCCAGCCAAGCCATTGTACAAAGGAGCCGACAGACGTCGTAATCTCAATGCTGAACCAGTTAGCTATGCCTGGATTGCTATACGCAATGGCAATCGATTCACCAACGTTGTACCAGGATCGCGCGGTCTGCAATCCTCCTCCGCAAAGGTCGGCGGAATCCGAGTTGAGCATCCCAAATAGCCCGGTCAGATCAAGGGAAAACCCCGTTGCTCCTTCGGCATAGCCTTCTGCTGGAACGAGGCTCATAACTTGCGAAGTAGACACGTTGACAAGGCTGGCAGCCAAACGGATATTCACTTCAGCACTGCTGATTGAGAGGATTCCTAGCTGAAGAGACGAATCTCGAACCTCAAGTTCAGTGACCGATCCGGTAATAAGAATGTCAGCCCCTAGCAGCTGCGCAGCCAAGGCCATGTCAGACGTGACGAATGGATTGAGTTCGCGTTCCTGCATGATGGATTGAAGCTCAGAGCTGTCCAGGACACGAATCCCCATTCCCATAAACCGATCGGCAAGCTTGTCGGAAACACCTTCTCCGACGCGGAGAAACCCAGTCCCAGTGAAGTCGGTAAACGGTGCGACAACAATCTTGAGTGATCCAATGGCTGCCGCTGTCTCAGGATTGAGGGCCACAGTCAGATTGCGCACCGCATGATTGTTTGAATCGTTGGATTCATCGATCCGACTCATGGGGGGATCGACTTCGACAGAGAGGGTATGGAGGCCGGCAAGAGCCAGCCATTCTATGGCAACGCGCTTTGATCCGCGTGACGAGATGCCACCCACAATGGATTGAATCGCAATCTCACGACCATCCATGAAGAAGTGCACAAAGAATGGCATCTCTACTTCGTCATCGCCATTATTTGCGACAGTCACTTCAATGAATACGTGCTCTCCGGCTTGAGGATGTAACGGCTCGATCGTGATCTTGTCCACGACCAGATCAGGCAACGCATAGCCTGCGACTGAAACAAGACAAAGCAGCAGCGCGATGGCAACGACCCGAGCTCGTTTTCCCATGAGACTCTCCTTTGAGGAACGCCCCTGAAATACACGACTCCTCTGAAGAAGTTTCACATTAGTGTACTCTGATCACCAAGGATTCGAAATGGTTTTGCAGTGGCCTGCGATCTATAGCTCTCCCCAGTTGGTTCCTGTACTTACTTTGGTCGTTAGCGGCAAGCTCAAGGGGTACACATTCTCCATCCCGTCTCGAACAACGGCAATGGTGGACTCTAAATGGGCTGCCGGGACCTCAAACACCAGTTCATCGTGAATCTGCAGGATCATCTTCATCGGCAATTGCCTATCTCGAATGATTGCATCGATGTGGATCATGGCCAACTTGATCAGATCGGCTGCACTTCCTTGAATCGGCGTGTTAACTGCATTGCGGCGATCGAAATTACGCTGTTGCATGTTGCGTGCCGTCAGATTCGGAAGCGGTCTGCGTCGCCCCATCAAGGTTTCCGCGTACCCCTTTTTCGTTGCGATCTCAACCAACTGATCGAGAGTGTCTTTTGCCTTCGGATAGGCCTCGAAGAATCGATCAATGTAGCCCTTGGCTTCAGACTGTGGAATCCGTAGTTCTCGACCCAAACCAAACGGACTGATTCCATAGAGGATGCCGAAGTTGATTCGTTTGGCGGCATCTCGAAGCTGATCCGTCACTTCGTGTTCGGGCAAACCGAAGACGTGACTGGCCGTCAGACGATGAAGATCGATGCCTGAGTGAAACCCTTCAAGAAGACGATCATCTTGAGAGAAATGTGCCAATAACCGAAGCTCGATTTGCGAGTAATCGGCGGCAACGAACATATGCTCGGGAGCTGCGATGAAAGCGTTTCGAATTCTTCCTCCAATATCTGTCCGTGTAGGAATGTTCTGGAGATTGGGATCAGAAGAAGACAATCGGCCCGTGGCTGTTGAAGTCTGGTGGAACGAGGAATGGATTCGTCCAGTTATGGGATTGACTGCCTTGGGAAGTTGATCAATGTAGGTCGAGAGCAATTTCCGCAGTTCTCTGTGAGTGATGAGCTTGCCGGGAAGCGGATGGAGCTCGGCGAGCCGGGTCAGTACTTGTGCTGAGGTGGACGGACCCGTCTTGGTTTTGGCCAGAATCGGCAAGCCAAGGCGGAAGAAGAGAATTTCGGCGACTTGCTTGGGAGAGTTGGGATTGAACGTTTCGCCTGCCATGTCAAACAAGTCGGCTTCGAGGATCTCAAGTTCCTTGCGGATTTCGTTGCCCTGCGCATCAAGTACATGGGAATCGAGGATGATGCCATTGGCCTCCATGGTCGCCAACACAGGAACGAGAGGCATCTCTACGGACTCAAAAAGAGATTGTACTCCCTGAGTTTGCAGCTGCTTGAGCAGCGGCTCGCGCAACCGCTGAATGATCTCTGCGTCCTCAGCAGCGTAGTTCGTTGCCTCTTCAACAGCAACGGCTGCGAATGACCCGTCCTTTCCTGCAACATCCGCGTAGCCGATCACCGAACACCCAAGTACGCTGCGGGCGATGCTTTCCAGATTGTGCCTTCGCTCCTCCGGGTGTGTGAGGTGTGAGGCAATCATGGCATCAAAACCGACGCCCGCGGGATTCAGTCCGTAGCGTTTGAGGATAATCAGATCGTACTTGATGTTCTGACCGATCAGCTGGGGCTTCTCATTTTCGAGAAACGGACGAAGCGTCTCCAGAACCAATGACAGGTCCAGCTGCGCCGGTGCATCGAGAGTGTTGTGCCCGATTGGGATGTAGTAGCCAACGAGTGGCTGTTGTGAGAGGGCGATTCCGACGATTTCTGCTTGATGGGGATCTTTGCTTGTTGTCTCCAAATCGATGGACACGACGTCGGAGTTACTTATGTCTGACACGACGGCTTCTAGCTGCTCCAGCGTTAGAATCGCTGAGTACTCGACGTCTACGGGCGGGGCCTCGACGAGTTCTTGCACTGAAGGAGCTTGTCCAAGCTCGTCCAGCACACTGGAAAATCCAAACTCAGTCAAAGAGCTGACGAGCGCTTCCATGTTGATTCCGCGCAACTGACAATCCGTGGGGATATCTCCGAGCTCAAGGTCTGTCTTCAGTCGAATCAAGTCTTGGGCGAGTCGTGCATCGTCGGCATAGGTCACCAGATTGGTAGCTACACGGCGGTTTCCAACTTTCTCAGCTGAAGCCAGCACGCCTTCGAGGGTTTCGAATTGCTGAAGAAGCTTCTGAGCAGTCTTCTGTCCGACGGATGGAACGCCGGGCACGTTGTCCGAGGTATCGCCAATGAGCGAGAGCAGATCAACGATTCTTTCAGGGGGAACACCATATTTGGCCTCTACACCAAAGGCGTCGAGGATTTGCTGGGATGACTCAATGCCTCGCCCTGCTGGACGTAGTAGTGAGACGTCTTCGTTAACAAGCTGAGCCAAGTCTTTGTCAGAAGACGCGATCAGGCTCTTGAATCCGCTCTCGGCAGATTGGATTGCCAGGGCTCCCATGACGTCATCGGCTTCGACACCTGGCAAGCAAAACACGGGGACACCGAGTTCGTCAAGTAGCCTTTTAATCAACGGGATTTGTGATCGAAGCTCCTCAGGCATTGGGCTGCGATTTTGCTTGTACTTAGGGTACATGTTGTGACGAAACGTTGGTCCAGGGGCATCAAAGGTAACCGCGATATGATCTGAAGGAAACGATCTCATCATCTGTACCAGCGCTCGCCAGAACCCAAAGATTGCGCCAACAGGTTGGCCTGTTCCCGACGTAAGGTCGAGGATGCCGTAGTACGCTCGATAGGCCCATGAGTGACCGTCGACAATCAGCAACCGCTTGGGGTCTGATGCGGATGGGATTCGCAATGCCTCTTCATAAGTAATCATTCTCTCTTGGACTCACCCCCCCTTCTTCTTGGAGATAGCACAGCGCCAAAGCCAATCCGTCGGCCATGTCATCGGGTTTGGGTAGTTCTGCCAAGCAGAGTAGGCGTTGCACCATTGCTTGGACCTGTGCCTTGGTGGCTTTCCCGTATCCTGCGATTCGCTTCTTCACCTGCAGTGGTGTATAGCCGCGTATGGGAATACCCGTCCCCGCCATTAGAAGAGCGCCGCGTGCTTCAGCCGTTTTCATGGCCGAGCGAACATTGGTTGCGAAGAACACTTCCTCAATGGCCATGCCGATGGGATTGTAGGTTTCGATGAGGTCTCGCGCCTCATCATGCAACATTCGTAGCCGATCAGCCCGAGGTGTGTCCTTCTTGGTTCGGATTACGCCTCCTGCGACGGCTTCCCACTTGCCTGACATCATGCGAACGACGCCATATCCAGTAATGGCTAGCCCCGGATCAAAGCCAATGGCGACGACGCCTTCGCTCATGACAGGTAATCTCTCAGTGTCTTGCGTCCAGAGGTTGATTCGCGGCAGACATGATCGGGATCCTCATTGAGATTTGCCCCGCATGTCGGACAAAGGCCCCGGCAAGACCGGCTGCAAACGACGTGAGGATCGTGAACAGTCTGGATGAGTTGGAGCACGACGGGCAGTACATCGACCTGATCGGATCCAGGTGGAATCTGTAGTTCGAATGGCTCAGATACCACATCGACAACATCAACGGGCGCTAGACAACGGCGGCAGAGCTGTTTAATACTGGCATGGACATCGACTTCCATATAAAGCGTGGAGAGCTGAGCGAACGCTTCTCCGCTGATCTGGATTTCAACGACTGTCCAATCGCCGTCAGCAAACAACTCTGCAGGCGGTGTCAGTCGGAAATCGACGGGGAGTCGATGCCCGGGTGTCGCAACGAATTCTTGAACATTGAATGTCATGATCTTAGGCGAACGGCTACATCAGCGGTTCGCCTTCCCTCCTTCACGTCATGGACTCGAATGATACTCGCTCCTCCGAGGATCGCGACAGCATTTGCAGCGATAGTCCCTTCGAGCCTTTGTGATGCAGGCAGATCGAGGAGCTGGCCAAGGAACGACTTGCGTGAGAGCCCAATCAGCACAGGGTACCCGCATGATGTGAGTTTGGGAAGCTGTCGGAGCAAGGCAAGATTGTGCTCCAGTTGTTTCCCAAATCCGATTCCTGGATCGAGGATGATATGATCGGCCGGAATGGCAGCGGCTTGAGCCACTTCTGCACGCTGTTGCAAGAAGTCGGAGACCTCGGCTATCACGTCGGTGTAGTGCGGTTCGTCTTGCATCGTCTGTGGCACACCCTGCATGTGCATGAGAATGACCTTCGCGCCAGCTTCAGCAATCGTGGCCGCCATATTAGGATCCGCACGCAGGGCACTGATGTCGTTGATGATGCTAGCGCCTGCCCGGAGTGCTTCCCTGGCTACGCAGGCTTTGGTTGTGTCGATGGATAGGGGAAGCGATGTCTGTGCGCGTAGACTCTCTATGACAGGCAGTACACGGCGTAGTTCCTCATCCACTGAAACGGGATCGGCTCCGGGCCTACTAGATTCGCCACCGATATCCAGTAGGTCGGCTCCGTCCTCGATCATTGCCAGCCCCACCTTGACGGCAGCATCGGAATCGTACGTGCGACCTCCAGCATAGAACGAATCTGGAGTCACGTTTAGGATTCCCATGACAAGTACGCGATCTGATTGGTGTTTCATGCCTATGTCTTGTGTCATCGAACACAGTATATCATGGCCACAAATCGCGATCAGGAACGCGATTTGACGTAGGCGACCTGGTTTTTTACAATGTCGCGGAGTTAAGACAGGGGTGATCGCGATCGCTAAGGTACTTTTAATCAAAACAGTAGAACGTTTAGGCCATGTCGGGGAAGTCGTGTCCGTCGCTGATGGATACGCACGCAACTATTTACTCCCACAGCGGCTAGGCATTGAGCCGACAGAGCATAACGTAGCACAGTATGCCAAAGAGCGCGCCGCGCACGAGGCAGAGCTTCTGAAACGAGAAGAGAAGGCTCTTCTGGTTCGAGACAAGCTGGCAGATCAGTTGCTAACCTTCGAACGCAAGGCGCATGATGACGATCGTCTTTATGGATCTGTTCGTGCAGAAGACATTGTGGCTCTAATCGAAGAGCTTGTTGGGGAACACATTGAATCCTCCAGAGTGCATGTGGAGGCTCCAATTGAAACGCTCGGCGCTCATTCTGTGACCATTGCACTGTATAAAGACATCTCTGTTGATGTTCGTATCCAGGTCAATGAGGAGGCTGCAAAGAAGGAGTAGGTCGAATGCGCAACCGGAGGGTAGGGGGAGTTTTCGTTGCCCTTTGGTTTGTACTATCTATGATGGTTAATGCCGAAAGCGGGCTCCTCTATCTCAATGAGGAGCCGCTTTCTTTGTCTCATCCGATTGTCCAGCAGGGGACGTCATTACTTGTACCACTAGAGGAGTTCTGCTCCCATATTGGCTTGGGCATTTCCTTTGCAGAAGACGGAATCGTTCTACGTGGGCCTGGATTTCGCCAATCGTTTGAGATCACTACATTTTCCACTCAGAATGGCATCGTCTATGTCTCTTTAGATTGGTTGCTTGAATGGGTCGGCGGGGAAATTCATCAAGTTGGTGGCGACGTCTATTTGCAGACTGTGCGACCCCATATCGTGGATGTCGAGGCCTCGGCGACTGAAGTTACTGTTCGCTTGACAGGTTTCTCATCTCACGTGCTTACACGGGTTCAGCAGGGGTTGTCAGAAGTCCTCACGGTTTCCTGGCCCCACAGTGAGCTGGGAGTGAATGCGCAACTGATCCGAGTTGGGGAATCCGATATCCAAGCGATCCGCATGCTCGAGTCCGTGACTGGTGTCGAGCTGTCCATCACCCTTGAACCTGGAACGATTCTGGCAACAGAGCAGCTGGAGAACGATGCGTTTTATGCTCTCACATTCCGAGTTGCAGAGGCTGCGACCGTTGAGTCTATTATAGAGGTCGATGAAGGAATTGCTGTCCACGAGTGGGAGGATGCGGCTGTAGCCCGTTCCATCGATTACATCTATGTAGAGACGTGGAGGGATCGGTTTCGGTTGCAGCCCACAGTCCCGGTGAGTGGGTATCAATCGTCTGCCAGTCTGCAGACGATGCTGCAGGAATCCTCAGCCATTGCAGCGATCTCAGTCGATTGCACTTTGGACTCAGAGGAAACAGAGTGTCTAGTCATGAATGGCATTCCCTATTTGGTTCCTGATACACCATCTGAGGTGCTGGCCATTGACATGTTCGGACGCTGGTCGACATTCTCATCCCTGTGTTCTGTCGAAGTGAAGCACTCAGGCCAGCGCATCGACATCGACGGCGTCAACAGGCCACTTGGCTATGGAGAGGTCATGATCTATGCCGCCGGGTATGGCGGCGATATTGTGCGTGGTGTACCGGGATCATTTGTCGCCATCAAGATCCGAGAGAATCGAGTGGTTTCTGTCTATCAAGGGCTGTTTGTACCTGAGGATTCCACTGCTATCCTTCTGGTCGCCAGCGGTGAGGCGATGTCGAGGCTGGCGGCCATCCAGCTGGGAGACCCCATTGAAGTTATCTGCCAGTTCCTTCATGCTGACGGTACATATCCCTATGCGATGTCCGCAGGCCCCCAGATCATGAGCGACGGTGTTCTGTTACCTCCTGACAATCCGTTTGAGGACCGCGCTTTGCCTTCGAGTGGTACGGTGTTGGCCTGCGACTGGCAGGGCGGATTGTATTTCTTGGCCTTTGCGGGAGATGCTTCTGATGATCTTGAACAGGCTTGGAGTCTGGGAAGTATCCTGCTTGCCTTACCCACCATGCTCAAGGATGCCGTCTTGTTGTCTTCGTGCGAGGGGCGTGCGATTGCCTATGTCACCAACGAAGGAACGTTCCAACTAGGCCCTCAAGCCCCCATTCGGTTGGCTCTCAGCCTTATCCCGCTGACTCCATGAAGCGATTGGCTCGCGACATATTGCTGATGGCCGCTGCCACTGCGAGTTCCCGAGTCTTGGGCCTGTTTCGAGATGTTGCTATTGCCGATCAGTTTGGAGCAGGCGCAGCCTATGATGCATTCTTGATAGCCTTCTTTGTCCCTCACTTTCTGAGGCAACTACTTGCTGAGGGAGCGCTCTCAACAGCAATGGTCCCTGTCTATACAGAACTGAGAGAAACCCAAGGGACCTCGACCTCCACGCGAGATGCCGACGCTTTTGCCTCCAACTTGATCTCATGGCTCATTCTGCTATTCCCTGTGATTGTGTTGTTGGGAATTCTTTCTGCGCCGTGGTATGTGCCGTTCCTAGCGAGTGGGTTTGGTCCTGAAAAGCTGACGTTGACTATTCGGCTGACGCGGATTGTGTTTCCGTTTATTGCCGTGATCGGCATCTCGGCAGTGATGATGGGAATCCTCAATGCGCAACGCAGATTCTTCGCGGCCTCGTTCGCCCCAGTTTGGTACAACGTGGGCATGCTGATCGGGGTTCTTGCATTGGCTCCACGTATGGACCCACCGATTATTGGCGTTGGATTGGGCGTGCTCATAGGCGGCTCTGCACAGCTAATTTCGCAAGTGCCTGCACTGATACAAGCCGGGTTTCGATTCAGATTTCGGGTTCTTCCCCTTCACCCGCAAATCCGTCGAATGATGTGGCTCATGGCGCCGGCATTCCTTACGTTGGGTGTAACGCAGGTGAACTTGTTGGTGGACAACAAACTGGCTTCCCATTTGGGCGATGGAGGCATTTCTGCCCTGCAATATGCCATGAGGTTGTTCCAATTACCTCTGGGCGTGCTGGCAGTCAGCGTGGCCACAGCGCTATTGCCTCGTTTTTCTCAGGCCTGGGCATGCAAGGATCGTGCCAAATTCTCTCGATACCTCAATGAAGGCATTGTTGCCAGCGCTTTAGTATTGCTCCCAGCGATGGTTGGGCTGTTCGTTATCGGTCCAGATGTGGTTCGATTGCTGTTCGAGCATGGGTCTTTCGTGTCTGCGGATACGGTCCGGACGGCTCGCGTGCTGTCCTTTTACTTGATTGGATTGGCCCCGTATGGGTGGGTATACGTGCTGACACGTGCTGCCTATGCGCGCGGGAAACCGTTATTCCCATTGATGGCATCCACAGTAGCTGTTGTTGTGAATGTTGCGCTGGATCTGATTCTGATTTCGTCGATGAGAGAGTCTGGTCTTGCATTGGCTACAGCCATTGCCGGGATCTGCAATGCGGTCATGCTGGGGATGATTCTTTTGTGGAGACAGCGCCTGAACCGCGAGACGATTGCTCGACTGGCATGGATAGGCACAGGCTGTTTGGCGTTATATGTTGTCACGCTCTTCACGCGTCGCTGTGTAGGAACGATGGCTCCCGGTTGGGCGGTATTCATTCCGACACTTGCGGGCGCTGTTTTTTATGCGATATTTGTACGCTTCTCGCCTTTGTGGAAGACGATCTCTGCATTACGCGAACCAAGCGCTCACTAGGAGTAGATGTGGGGACGCTTCGTTGGGTCTAGAACGCCAACTGTTGTGCTTCCGTGCGAGCCCAGGCATCCACATCGGCTAGCGATGTTAGATCGACTGTCGTTTCGCTCAAGCAGATCGATTGCCTCCACTGGTCGAGAATGCCCTGAAGTCCAGCGGCAATCTGTGTGAAGGCGATTTCTCCGTCGAGGAAACGTGAGATGAGAACCTCATCCGCTGCATTCATTGCAGCCAATGCGCTGCCTCCTTCCTTTGCGGCATTGAGGACCGACGCGAAGGCCGGGAAACGCTCGTGAGGGAACGGCTCGAAATCAAGGTGTAGTCCCTGTTCAATCGGTAGCCGATCAAGCTGTGTAGGTAGTCGTCGAGGGTGGCAGAGGATGCCTTGGATGGCAATGCGCATATCTCGCGGGCCCAGATCAGCCAACATGGACCCATCGACGAACTCGATCAACGAATGCACGAAGGAATCTGGGTGGATGATCACAGTAATGTTGGCAAAGTCAACGCCAAACAGTCGATGTGCTCCAATGACCTCAAACGCCTTGTTGACCATGGTTGCACTATCGATGGTAATACGCTTGCCCATTGACCATGTGGGGTGCTGCAGCGCCTGTGCTGGTGTGACGTGAACAAGCTCAGTAGCAGGCGTTCGAAGGAATGGACCTCCTGACGCTGTGATGATGAGTCGGGAAACCTCTTCGATAGGGCGGTTCCCCAGGCATCGATACAGGGCATGGTGCTCTGAGTCGATGGATAACAACGTCCCCGTTCCCTTGCTCAGGATTTGTTGAATGAGGTCTCCACCAATGGCGAGACTCTCCTTGTTGGCCAACGCTACAGTTTTGTTCAACTCGAGCGCAGCCAATGTGGGAGCAAATCCAACGGATCCGACGACGGCATTGACAAGTAGGTCGATATCCTCCAACTGGGCCAAACGTAGCAATCCCTGGCTTCCCCACACGACTTCGCACTGGGGATAGTCGACCTGAAGTCTGGCAGCATCTTCCTCAGATGCTACGGCAAGAATCCTTGGCTGCACGCGATCGAGTTGGGAACGAAATGAGGGAGAGTCGTGACCCGCAGAGAGCCCAACGACATTGAACGCATGTCCAATGCCGTTGAGTTGATCGATAACGTCAAGGGTCTGTGTGCCTATCGAGCCTGTCGAGCCAAGGAGCGCCAGGCTGGTCACGGGCGTGGTCATCCAGCAGCGGGCGTGGGAACAAGGCGACCCAGAAGCGTTGACAGATCAGCACCAGAGATTTCCTCTTTCTCAAGGACCTCGTCTGCGAGTGCGACAAGCGCGTCTTTGTGTCGAGTGAGCAAATCCTTTGCCTTCTGGTAGGATTCGTTGAGCAAGCCGCGAATTTCAGTGTCAGCTAGTCGCGATAACTCTTCGGAATGCTCGTTGCGGCGTACAAGTTCCTCGCCGAGGAAGACATCAGCGCGCTCTCTTCCGAGGCTGATGGGACCCAGTTCCTTGTTCATTCCCAGATTGATGACCATCTCTGTGGCCATCTGAGTGGCGTTTCTCAGGTCAGAGCTTGATCCTGTGCCAAATTCCTTGAACACAACTTCTTCGGCAGCGCGACCCGCAAGTCCAACGGCAATCCTATTGCGGTACTCCGTCTCAGTGTGAATATAGCGTTCCTCAACTTCGAGCGGTTCAACGAAACCCATGGTTCCGGCTGTTCGTGGCAAGATGGTGATTTTGTGCACGTTGTAGTCATCGCCACTGAGGACATGTCCTACGAGCGCGTGCCCACTTTCGTGGTACGCAAGCATCTTCCGTTCCTTCTCAGTCGGAACCATGCTTGGACGTTTCAGGCCGAGTGAAAGCCGATCTGTCGCTTCTTCGAAGTCGCACATCTCGATCTGCTCTTTGTCTGTACGCGCGGCAAGAAGAGCGGCCTCATTGCATAGGTTGCGGATATCCGCACCTGTATAGCCTCGCGTCTTGCGTGCGATGATCTCTGGATCTACGTCTTCACCCACGATTTTGTTGCGCAGGTGAACCTTCAGGATCTCGATACGTCCACTCAATGTCGGGTAGGGCACAGCAATTTGGCGATCAAACCGTCCTGGACGAAGAAGTGCAGCATCTAGGACATCAGGTCGGTTGGTTGCTGCGAGAATTATGATACCCTTGTTTGGCTCGAACCCATCCATCTCAGCAAGTAGTTGATTGAGCGTCTGCTCTCGCTCATCGTGGCCTCCACCGAGTCCGGCGCCACGTTTGCGTCCCACAGCATCAATCTCATCGATGAAGATAATGCAGGGAGCACTTGTTTTTGCCTTTTCGAACATGTCCCGAACGCGGGCAGCGCCGACGCCGACAAACATTTCGACAAAATCAGAACCGCTAATGGAAAAGAATGGGACGGCGGCTTCTCCAGCAATGGCCTTCGCCATAAGCGTCTTTCCTGTTCCCGGTGCTCCAACGAGGAGAACGCCCTTGGGGACTTCTGCTCCCAATCGGGCAAACCGACGCGGATCCTTTAGAAAATCGACGATCTCTTCGACTTCCTGCTTCACCTCATCAATGCCTGCGACGTCCTTGAACCGTATTTCAGTTGAGTTGGGCTGCACTTGTTTGGCCTTTGACTGGCCAAATGATAGCGCTCCTCCACCGGCTTGTGTCCGGCGCATGATGTAGATCCATACTGCGATCAATAGCAGAATCGGTAGCATGGACAGGAAGATGGACGTGAACATTCCACTATTAGAGGGAGGCTCGTAAGTCACTCTGACGCCGCTTTCATCGAACAGCGTTGTATAACCAACGGCATCATCGGGGAGACGTGCGTATTGCTTGGAGCCATTCAGCAAAGTGGCAGTGGCTACGTTGTCTTTGACAGCAACTTCTGCGACGTTTCCGCTACTGATAAGCAGCCGGAAATCGCTATAGCTAATCTCCTCTCCTGAGGTACTGTTTCCGAAGAAGGATTGAAGCAGTATAAGACCGAGAATCACGACAATTGTAACAAAGGCAATGTTTCGGAGATTGCGATTACGCGGATCCCGAAGTGATTGTTTTTCCATTCTAACTCCTTATGCGATCCGGCTCGATTGTAGCACTCGGGCCGGAGGTGGTCAATCGCTGAACAGTTCTAGGGTTGTGCCCTCTACTGACGAGGTCGTTTAGCTCTCTTCCAGAGCTGTAGTTTCGGGAATCCCTTTTCTTCTCCCTTGATCAACCGGCGAATGTTTGTGCGGTGGGTATACAGAATAAACAGAGCGAGAGCGATGGTCAGCGCCAACAGCAGGATTGGATAATCGAAGGACGTGAATTCGTCGATCAATACAACCGAGATGGGCAGACTGATTGCCGCCATGATCGAACCGAGTGAAACTTTCCCGAAGAGGAATAGCGCAAGCGCAAAAACGCCCAACGCAATCGCAACAGGGATGGGAGCATTGACCAACAACATGCCCGCTCCAGTGGCGACGCCCTTACCGCCACGAAATCCAGTATAGATGGGGAACACATGTCCTAGCAGGGCGGCCACACCACATAACAGGGCGACTGTGCTGAACTCAAGCGGAAGCGCACCCAGGGGTATGCGGGCAATAAGGAGTGAAGCAAGCGCCCCCTTGGCGACATCCGTCAGCATGACGGGCAATCCAATCTTCCATCCCATCACTCGCCAAGCATTGGTCCCGCCAGCATTGCCGCTTCCATGTTCACGCACATCGATCTTTCGAAAGACCTTTCCAAATACGATGGAAGATGGAAATGCGCCGACGAGATAGGACAAAATGAGCAGGACTGTGAGAGATATCATGCGGCTTCCTTCTGAATGGATTCTTGGATTAACCCGGCGTCCAAAACGGCAATGGCCAAGCCTCCCGGGCCTGCGTGGCTGCCGATAGCTGGCGTTGTATCAGTGACCCATATCGTGGCATCTGGGAAGTGTTTGAGAAGGCTTAGGCGGGTTTCTCTTGCCAATTCAAGGGCTGACGAATGGCTGATGACGAACATCGGAGAGATGAATCGCTTTGCCGTTTGCAGTACGCGACTTACTGCCCGATTTCGTGCAGCACGTTGTCCAATGGCTTTGGCTGCTGGAGTTAACTTCCCGTCAGTGACTGTCAGCACGGGAAGCAGTCGAAGCAGCTTCGCAATTCGTCCTTGAAGAGGAGATACCCTGCCACCTCTTACGAAGTACTCGATAGACGGAACATAGACAAACGCTTCGGTGTGGTGCACTGCCTGTTGGGCGATATCCGTACATTGAGCAGGAGACAGATCTGCCTTCAAGGCCTGTGCTACGGCCCACATTACCAGTCCTTCGGCGGCGGACGCTGAGCGGCTATCAATGACGGCAATGGGAACCCCAGTTTCGCGTGTGACTGTCTTGGCTGCCGTGTTTGCAGACTGCCAAGTTCCAGACAGATCAGAAGAAAGGTGGACTGAAAGGACACTAGCATGCGTCGTTGCCAAATGCCGATATAGCGTAAGAAAGTCAATCGGCCGAGGCTGAGATGTCGTGGGAAGGCTTCCGGCGTTTGCCAGGCGCTTGTAGAATTGGGTAGGTGTGATGTCGACGCGGTCAAGCAGAGGTTCGTCGCCAAACACGATGCGTACAGGCACCACATGGATTTTCTCTTGAGTGAAGAACTCCATGGGCAAGTCACACGCCGAATCCGTAACAAGGGCGACTCCCTTGCGCTCGGAAGGGTCCATTGCAGGAGGGTGGCTATCCAGGCTGGCCAGCATGTCGTCGATCTTCTGGCTAGCGATGGTCCCGTATTCTGAGAGCACCTCCAGTACATAGGCAGGCGCGTTTGTGTGGGCATGTGCATGGATTTCGTCATGATCTCCAGCCACAACCACTGAGTCTCCAAGGAGCGACAATCGCTCGATAACTTCCTTCCTGTCAATGTTCGCGCCCCAAACCACGGCTTCCGTGCAATAGCGAAAGCTGACGTGAACCGGCGTGGGCAGAGGAGTATCGATCATCTCAGCCTCTGTCACGTAATCATTGTCGCTTGCTTGTGTTTCCGAATGAAAGAAATCCCTGATACCCTCAAGGAAATGTACGAATCCAAGAGCTCCTGCGTCAACGACACCGGCTCGCTTGAGTTCCGCTAAGCGGTCTGTTGTCTGCTCTAATGAGCGCCGTGCGATGGTCAGGCCTTCATCGACCAGGGCTCGGAAGTCGGGCAGCTTGTCTGCTCGAAGGATGAGGTGCTCGGCAACATCGCTGATGACCGTGAGGATGGTGCCTTCACGGGGATGTGCCAGTGCCTCTCGAGCACGAGTCGCTGCGCATCGAACAGCCTGAGCGAACCGATCCATAGAAAGGTTGACGGAATCCGATATCTCCTCTCGCATGCCTTGGAAGAATTGCGCGAAGATCACACCAGAATTGCCTTGAGCACCGGTCAACGCGCTCGTTGCGACGGTTGAGCTTACTGCTGCCAGTGAAGGCAACGGCTGCCTAAGCCCATCGAGAATGGCTTCCATGGTCATGGCTAGATTGGTTCCTGTATCTTTGTCAGGAACAGGGAACACGTTGATTCGATCAAGATGCTCGCGATGAGCGATCACTCGATGGGCTCCTGCGATGATAAGGTCTCGGAGCGATTCCTGGTTCAGGAAACGTGTTTCTGTGATTTGTGGATTCGACATGTCAATGGATCATACGGGATGGATTGGATGGCGGCAAAGGGCAATGAGTTTCGATGTGGACAAGTGATGTCTTGAGCTCAGTTGCACTTCGCCTCCCCTCATGAGGATAAGACGTTGCCGCGAGCATACGGAGGTAGTGGTATTGCCCGCAACGAAAGAATACAAGGGCCCTGCCAACTTCGACAGGGCCCTCAATGTTTAGTCGATTATTCCAGGATGGTAATCGGAACCAACACGGTTTCTCCCTCACCATAGACGACCCAAACAAGGTAGTCTCCAGGGACGAGTCCGGCTGTGTCAATGCCCAACCAGTACGTGTCGTTCGCATGCCGACTGGCGAACGAGTACGCCGGTTCGACGCCTCCACCTCCGCCAGCAGCATAGATTGCTGCATCGTATCCAGGCCTAGTGATTCGAATCCATGGCCAGCCAGTTTCTCTACGCGTCTCTCTGGACAGATCAAGGCCCACTTCCAGGCGTGCGCCAGGCAGTGTCTTGACAGCGTTGAGATCGATGAACAACTCCATTTCCGCAAGAGTCTGGGAGTTGATCACATCAGCTGATGCGATGAGCGGACGGCCATCGGCATCCAGACCGCGGGTAATGATTCCCAGGTTAGTATGCCAATTCTCGGGTTCGTCAGGACCAAGAAGATCGATTCGTTCCATGGTTCCTTGAGTGAGCAGATCGCCTGCTGGCCAATTCCCTTCATAGCTTGGGAAAGCGTTAGCTGTGTCGGCAACAATGCCGTCAGCGTTGACCAACTCGATGATGTCGCCTTCATCTGACAGCTCCATCGTGTAGGGGGCCAGATCATCATAAACAATATCTGCATCGATGTTGCTAATTGTTAGATCGCTGCCTCGTTCCAGGAGCATATAGCTCTCATCGAAATCGACGGGGCGAGCAACGACAAACCACGAAACATCATCAACTTCGCGCTTGACGAACTCAATCGCGGGCTCAGGGTCTTGATCTGCCAATTCGCATACCGGTGTGATACTTGGCTGAAGTACGCCAGATAGTTGGACGATCTTCCATTCGAAGTCTTCAGGCGTTACGGGCTGTTTCTTTCGCCATCGCAGCGCCCAGCCTGTCAGGTCCACAGGTGTCCCGCCGATATTGCGAAGCTCGATCCATTCATCCTCAGCACTCGCAGCAGTTCCCGCCCATGCGATTTCCGAGATGATGACCTTGCCATCACACTCGTCATCTGTGCCACCACCACCAGCCGTCAGCTCTCCGATTGTGACATCGGCGCTATCGCGGTTGTTGGCGGGAGACGGATCGTCGATTTCATTCGCAATGACCAGCGCGGTGTTGGTGATCGTTGTTCCTGCAGTTCCAGTATCAATCTGTACGGACATCTCGAATGAGGCAGAAGCACCAACAATCAGATCTCCGACGTCCCAAGCATTGGTTGCGGGGTTGTACGAGCCTCCAGAGGTGTCTGACACGTAGGTCAACCCAGCGGGTAGCGCATCTTGCAACACAATGCCAGTAGACGCATAGGGGCCGCCGTTGTACACAGACACGGTGAAGACAACGATTTCTTCTTCATTCGGAGTGGCATTATCTACGGACTTGATGACCAGTAGATCGGCAATCGGCGTATCGATGAATACCTGGGCGAGGTCATCGTCGTCCTCAGAAAGGAGATCGGCATTGGCTGGCACAGAATCGACGTCATCCTGATCTGCGGCCGTGACCTCAACAGGGCTTACATAGGAGCCGTCTGCCAAGACTGTGGCGAACACTTGTAGCGTGGCGCTTTCACCAGCGAGCAAGTCTCCAACTTCCCAGACACTGTCAAGACCGCCATAAGTATAGCTGCCTTGGCTGACTGAGAAACCGGCGAATGCATATCCATCTGGCAACGTGTCAGTGACTTCCACATTGGTTGCGTCTGCGTAGTTCGGGCTGTTGGTTATTGTGATTTCGAAGGTGACGAGTTCGCCGACTTCCGGATTGACGGTATCAACCGTCTTCACAAGCGAGAGGTCGATGCCAACGGGCAGGACCTCGACACTGTGGTCATCTTCCACTGGCGCAGTCTCGTCAGAATCGACAGTTGCAGTATTGACCACGGGGCCAGGGAGATCTCCTTCCACTACCGGCCCATAGGTTCCGGTGATGGTTTGTGACTGTGCTGGCGCGAAGGTGCCCAGATTCTGAGTGATCCCAAGCAGAGGGTCAGAGACGATCACATTGTGAAGCGTGACGTTACCTGTGTTGGTGACGACGATTTGATAATCAATCGTCTCGCCTACGCGCACTGGACCTGCATCGCCTGACTTAACGATCGTCAGGGCAGGATTCTGTGCAAGTGTTACAGTTACTGTATCTGCGTCATCCACATTCGGACCCGAAGGCGGCGTCCCTGTGGCTGAAGCGATGTTAATGATCTGGCCAGCATCCATATCGGCTTGAGTCACTGTGTGTTGTGCTGTGCCTGTGGCTGGGTCGCCAGGCGCCAGTTCGGTTTCAGTGAGGGTGATTGCCCCCAGGATGTCGTCGACTAGCGACACACTCGTCAAGGTCACATTGCCATCATTGGTGACGGTGTAGTCGTAGTTGATGACGCTACCGACTGCGAATGTGCCTGACGCTGCAGTCTTGACCAAGTCAATACTGGGAGTCTGCGTCAGAGCGACGGTCTCCGTGGCTGTGTTCTCCACATCCGGACCATTTGGCGGTGTGCCAGTGGCTGTGGCCACATTAACGACCTGGCTGGCATCCATGTCGGCTTGAGTCACAGTATGTGGTGCAGTGCCAGTGGCCGAGGCTCCGGGAGCCAGTTCAGTCTCAGTGAGGGTGATCGTCCCCAGAATGTCGTCAACGAGTGAAACATTCGTCAAGGTAACATCGCCGTCATTGGTGACCGAATAGTCATAGTTGATGATGTTGCCGACATCGAATGTCCCTGATGCCGCGGTCTTGACGAGAACAATACTCGGGTTCTGGGCCAGAGCTACAGTTTCCGTAGCTGTATCCTCCACATTTGGGCCACTTGGCGGCGTGCCAGTGGCTGTGACGATATTCACAATTTCGCCAGCATCCACATCGTTCTGGCTAACAGTATGAGAAGCTGTACCTGTGGTAGATGCACCAGGAGCCAACTCAGTGTTCGAGAGGGTGATCGAACCGAGAACATCGTCTGAAAGCACAATGCCTGTCAAGGTGACATCGCCATCATTGGTAACGGTGTAGGTATAGACAACGGTATCACCGAAGGCATAGTCGCCGGTCGCCGCTTCTTTCAACACGTCAATACTTGGATTCTGTGTCAGCGTGACGGTTACCGTAGCTGTATCCTCCACAGCAGGGCCAATTGGCGGCGTACCTGTCGCAGTGGCTATGTTCACGATTTCGCCAGCATCCACATCGCCTTGGCTGACAGTATGAGAAGCTGTGCCAGTGGTTGATTCGCCTGGCACAAGCATTGCCTTGTCGAGTGTGATTGTCCCCAGGATGTCGTCTTCGAGAGTGACGTTGGCGAGTGTAACATTGCCATCATTGGTGACCGTATAGTTGTAGACAATGACGTCTTCTGCACTGTAGTCGCCGTCAACTGGGGTCTTGACCACATGAATGCTTGGGCTCTGTTCCAGATCGACGGTGACTGTATCAGTGTCGTTCACATTGGGGCCACTTGGCGGTGTGCCTGTAACTGTCGCTATATTGACGATCTCGCCAGCATTCACATCGTCCTGAGTGACTGTATGAGAAGCTGTTCCTGTAGTCGGTTCACCCGGAACGAGCGTCGTCTTGACGAGTGTGATCGTACCCAAGATATCGTCTTCAAGAGTCAGATTGGTGAGGGTGACATTGCCATCATTGGTGACCGTGTACGTATAGACAATGACATCTTCTACGCCGTAGTCACCATCAGCTGCTTCCTTCACGAGGCGAACGCTAGGATTTTGATCGAATAGCACGGTTACTGTAACCGTATCTTCCACATTGGGACCACTCGGCGGTGTGCCCGTAGCAGTGGCTATGTTGACGACCTCGCCTGTGTCCATGTCTTGTTGCGTGACAGGATGAGAGGCAGTCCCTGTGGTTGATGCACCAGGCGCTAGCTCAGTGTCAACGAGGGTAATCGAGCCGAGGACGTCGTCTGAAAGCACGATGTTGGTCAACGTTACGTTGCCGTTGTTCGTGACCTCGTAACTGTAATCAATGATATTGCCAACAATGAATGGGCCCGATGACGGTGTTTTAACTACGTCGATGGATGCAGTTTGCCCGAACGCGACAGTCGCGTCATCTGTATCCTGCACTGTCGAAGAATCAGGTGCTGTTCCTATTGCAGTTGCGATGTTGACAATCGAGCCAGCATTGACATCTTCCTGAGAAACAGTGTGAGAAGCCGTGCCTGTTACGAAGTTGCCTGGAGCCAATTCCGCACCCGTGAGCGTGATCGTACCCAAGATATCGTCAACCAAGGTAACCTCGGTGAGTGTGACATTGCCATTGTTGGTAACGGTGTAGCTGTAGCTAATGTTGACCTGCCCCCCAGAAATAGGTCCGGAAGTAGAGCTAGTATCTGGATCAATGGAAGGAGGCAGGAAGTGGCAAGAAGACATTACCGACCCGAAGAGATCATCTCCAAGCTACGAGAAGCTGAAATC
>Ga0233437_1002277_pt1 | contig 29853 bp, 8 predicted proteins | sample SI_122_August201_FD_182714 | JGI IMG/M metagenome (GOLD analysis project Ga0233437, IMG submission 182714) | Seawater microbial communities from Saanich Inlet, British Columbia, Canada - SI_122_August2016_200_MG | ecosystem: Environmental > Aquatic > Marine > Inlet | place: Canada: British... | reverse complement strand
TCTAGTCATGCTATTGGCTATGCTCTGGACACATAATTCTATATGGTCTCAGAGTGTGATTATCAATGAGATGTCTCAGGGCTCTGACGGTGGCAAAGAGTGGGTGGAGCTTTTAATTATCGATGAGAGTGTGGATTTGAGAGGGTGGGAGCTGGGGGATTTTGATGATGGGACCTGGCACTCCATCGCTGAATTCACTACTCATTCAGAGTGGAGCAATGTTGCCAGAGGGACTATTGTTGTCATTTACAATAGTGGAGATGTAGACGGAACCATTGTATCTGCAGGTGGTGAGGACACCACATTTAGTGATAAATCGGTTCTTCTGGGCGTGAACAATTCCAGCTTCCTAACCGATTCCGGACCTTGGGGAGGCACTGCAGGTGCATTTGCTAATTCAGATGGCGATGATGCCGCTGCTATAAGAAATGCCAGTGACCAAATCATCCATGATATGGCAGTTACTCACCCGGCAGCAACGGTATCCAGCCCTGGTTCGGCAAAGGTAAAGTATTACACAGGTAATACTGTAGGAGGTGTCATTGAGGATATCAATTGGAGCGTGGCCAGCTCCAGTTCAGGCACACCGGGGGAGGGCAATGGGGGAGACAACTCAAATTGGGTAGATCAGTCACTACCCGTCGAATTATCACAATGGTTTGCAAATTCCACAAATGGTGAAGTGAGGCTCAACTGGACCACAGATTCCGAGATCGAGAATCAGGGTTTTATTATTGAACGAGCCCTTCGACAGGCTCAGGGATCGAACTCTGAGCCCGTCGGAGAGTGGTCTGAGATTGCCTCTTTTACCACCAATCCAGGTCTTAGCGGGCAGGGATCTACATCAACTCAGCATGACTATTCCTATATAGACAAGCAGGTAAAAGTCGGTGGAACATACAGCTACAGATTGTCAGATGTGGATTATCGAGGGAATGTGACCCAGCATCCTGAGCTAATAGTGAGCGTCATTGACATTGAGGAGAATCAGGGATTTTCTTTCACGACTTATCCGAATCCATCAAATTCGGGTATCCAGTTAGATATTAGAAGTGAAGAGGACCCTCAGCCTCTCAGGATAGATATTCTGAATCTGAGGGGAGAGCTGGTGAAACATCTATTCTCCGCGACACTTGAGACCAATGTTCTTAATGTGCGGTGGGATGGTACTGGGTCTGACCTGATACCTGTATCCTCAGGGACATATATTGTAAATATATCTGGTTCATCAATATCACTATCAAAAGCGATCACCATTCTTCAGTAACACCTGAATTGACTCATGTATTACTAACGGAGAGATCATAAGCATCTACACTTATCTCAACTACCTGACTTCTATTGGGTGATACTCGGGCGCTGGGATGCAAGGTCCCTACCGGTACACGAATTGTCGATCCTCACTTCCATAGGTAGTAAGAACAAAATGAATTAGTGTATGGTAAATGAGAGAAAGAGGATTCATCCTCTTTCAGGTACCCTTGTTCTCATTTTTCTTGCATTTGAATTGCACGAAGGAAAGATGCAAAGATACAAATGGCGTCGAGAGTATATGTATTGCACAGATCAGATCATCTCATAAATTGCCAGGTAATCAAAAATTATAAATGAGGGGGGCTTAGCGAATTACCTATACTGCGTACTATTGATGTTTAGAACTTCCAATAATACAGAATCATTTGGAAATCACATAGAAGAAAAGCCTGTATAATTTCGCAAGCTGATGGAGAAAGTGCCGTGGATATAGAGAACACAGAAATTTCAATAGAAGATGAACCTGAAGATAGGAAAAAAGTAGCCAAACCTCCTAAAAGCAACACCATAAAAGTTGGGAAAAGAACAGCCTTCGTATATACAGGGGCTGCAATACTAATTGTTGTTGTTGGAATGCGAACCTTGCTTCAAATGGCCGACGAAGGATTCGGCTTGGTAGAGTACATTACCATTGGAGCCCTTATGATCGAATTTTCGGTTTTGTTGCTCTATGCCGTGACGATATACTCGGTCAGCAAGGACGATGCCCGCAAGGAAGGCTTCGCTGTCCAGAGTCAAGATATGCCAGCAGTCGCTATGCAATTGCAAATGTTATCTCAATCAGTCACCAGTGAAATTCAACAGATGCAGTCACAAAATGATCGACTCCACGCCCTTTACAATAAAGATATTCCTGCCCTATCCGATGGATTATCTGATTTAACACAGCAATTCAAAAATGCGCTAGATCAAATACACGGACAGCAAAACTCTAGAAATGAACAAACTGAAATTCTTATCCAAACAATTGCTGATTTCCAACAGGGGTCTGCCCAGTCAAAGGATGATCAATCATCCACTCAAGTAGTTGAGAAATTCCTGGGCCAGTTGGTTGAAAATGATTCAAAAACTACACTAGTAAACGATAAATTGTTAGAACAATTAGCTAAGAATGAGCAACAAATGGGTCAGTATAATGAGCAAATATTGAATCTATCTAAGGGGATAAAAGAAGTGGTGGAAGAGCAAGTTACATTGCGTATTCGCCAGGAAATTCAACATATTCTTTCAGCTCCTATTGTAAAGCGAAGTTGATCATAGATGAAAAGAAAAGGCGTTGAGGTATATTTTGTTATCTACCTCGCAACAATCATCAGTTTTTTTGCCATCGAGGGGGAGGTAAAGAATTATAAAGAGCGGCAAAAGGATATAATTGAAGTTATTTCCCGCGAGAAGATTGAGCAGCTCGTAAATATTGATCGGGTTGAACCAGTTAATGATATTGACAGTTTGACCCTCAATGTAAAACTGGTGGGATATTACAATCCAGAATCACTTGAGGGAGTGGTCAGATTCGACCCAGTACTAGTAGATGATTCGGTTGTTTATGAGAGTCACACTTTCCCACTCATTTTAATGACTTCTGGAAATGTTGGTTGGTATTCAGCTCGCATCCCCAAGGTTGTATTTGGAGAATTTGGAACAATCCCATATAATGTGACCGCAGAAATTCAAGTTTCTCCCGCCTTTAACGAGGAAGTTCGGCAGCGATGGTTAGCAGATTATAAAGATGAAAAAGTTGTTAAAAAGCTCATCGAGACTATTGATCGGGTTGGCCATATTAGTTTGGTGAAATCACTGCCAAACGCTATTGTCCCAAGTGGTGGTGGCAATCTCTCAGCTTTTACATTGCAATCAGCAAAGACCCAGTATTCTGCTTTGGTTGGATTGCAATGGGAAGTTCAAATCTTTGTAGGGGGCGTGAATTCCAAAGATGATTTTCATATCGAAATAGTGGAAGGTGCTACTCTGGTACAGAATGAAAACCTTGCTGTCCCTGAAATGAAAATATCTGGTCAGGCAAAGACGAATGGCCAAATCGTAGTAATTGGAACGAGAGTGTCTGATAACGAACAAGATACGGTTGCTTTCAATATCCAGGTGCGACCACCTATTTGGGTGCGAACCCCCACGACAAGGGAAGTCTATATTGGTGAGCAATACACTTTCGATGGAAGTTTGTTGGATATTCCATCGGAGAATATGCAGGTGAAAGTTACTGGATCTGGAATCGAAGAACAGGAAAGACTAATCCCAGGTTCCAGGGCCATGATGCCAACCTTTGAAAATGTGGGGGACCTATTTTTTCAGGTCCTGGTGAATGGAGTTGAAATCCCCAACATGAATCATTCAGTTATTATAAAAACTCCTCCTCCACCTGATATCAAGTTGATTTCGCGTGAACCTGCCGGGAGTAATAATCTAGTTTTTGAATTGGTCACATATGGCCAGATCAACGAAGTGATCAGCTTTCAACAGCGTGGGGGAATAATCAGGAACCAACAACTTACGGATCCTGATATTCGGGGTAATAAAAAGTATTATCGATGGCTCGTAGAGCTTGAAAAGCCATTTAAAGAGAATGAAACTTTCCAGGAAATCAGTTTTAAAGTATGGGACAAATATGAACAATTCTCAGAACATCGTAAACAGTACCAGTATAATTTTTAACAAAACGAGAAATAATCTCCTTTGGTTTTTGATTATATCCATTTGGGTATGTCCAGTAATGATCTATCCACAGGACTATACTGAGCTTTATGAAACCATGGATGATTGGATCTATGATAAAGCTGATGATGTATTTCTGGAACCAGGGCAACTAGTTAGTTGGGCTGTCATAGATCGGGAACAGAGTAGATATTTTCTTAAGAAATATCTTGACGTATTAACTGAAATGGATCCTATGGCCAATTTGCAAATCCAGGAAACTGATGAGATGCGAGTGATTGCAGTAAAGCAGGAGAATGGGGGTACCGTACTTTATGGTGTAAATGCAATTAGCAGGGTAGGAGCTCTTAATGAACTAAGTAAGACTGTTCTGGTAAACATGCGCGTGAAGGACGTTCGAAGACTACTTGAAAGAAAGTATGAGTGGGATTATATCGACAATTTGGATACTGGATTTATCACCGGTGATATTATTAATGTATTTCAGGAGCGTAATTATAAACAGTGTCGAGATGCTTTTTGGTGGACACACAGACGGGTCGATTTTGGTTTTTTTCCACGAATTATCTTACGTGTAACTCCCCGATATGCAATTAATCTTGAATTTGGGCGTGAAGAAATTGGATATCCAGTAAATGCGTCCCGGACATTGAATATTGGGCTTACTACTGAAGTTTTTAACCTCTATATGACTGTGCCTTCAGCGTATCCAGGCTTAGGTAAAGGGCATCCACTTGACGGAGCGTACGGAGGTGGTCTGAAGTTCGATTCCCCGCGTTTGGGAGGTTCACTTTCTTTTCAAGATTTGGGTTTTGTATCTGAAGGGGATATTACTTTTTATGATCCAGAGCACATTATTTATAATGACTATTCTGGACAACTATATTGGAGTTTTACAAATAGAATAGGTAAACCCGAGGATGAACCCGGATTTGGGCTGCCCCTTGGCTCACTTAGAATCATAATGGGAACAAGTCTATTCTCTCTGGTTTATGGATATCAAGATGATGCAGGAGAATTTGTTACTCTTGATCGCACTAAAAAAATGTCAGCGCTTCAAGGCTTAATGCGTGCTGAATATGCAACAGATATGGATGAAAACTTTATCAACAAATGGCGCTTTATGTCTCAGCTAAATTTGGGATTAACCGGGTTGGGTAGTATTCAATTCTCAGCAACGCGAAGTATCATCCAATGGCTTAGCGTGAGCGCTTCTGGAGTTTACTTCTGGTCTGGAGTTGATTTTCTCGATGTCAGATTGGGCGAAGAAGAGACCTATCTTTGGGAGCCCGGTTGGTACTTTAATCCATCAATTTCAATTTATTTCTAGACTGGACATTACCTATGAATGGAATAATAAAGAAAATGAGATCGAATGTCGTAATCATCCTCACTATCATTTTGGCCAACCAAATGGTGTACTCACAGTCTATCACAGAGCCAAAGCTTAATCTGGATAGTAGGAGATACCAGGCTTGGACTATCGAACATGAACCATACCGCTTGCTGGTAGAAAATGCGATTGATGAATATATTGCGCTCACTGAAACAGGGATTGTTGCTGTGATGCCAGGCGACATCATCATTGCAATTCGTAGTAAAACTGCCAGAAACGAACTTTTTCAATTGCGCTATGGTCAAACCGCTCAAGGATTCACCGTTATAGAAGGGGAAGAAATTAAGTGGATTCTTGGTAGGACGCTATTGTTGACGATATTTGAAAAGGACAAATATTACCACCTGGATAGTACAATCCCTTTTAGTAAAAAAGCGGTGCAGCCAGAATTGGATTATTTATCAACAGAAATTTTCTGGACCAGAACGGACATGCTTTTATCAATGAACCGTTCGATCTATAAATTTGGAAACACGGGTGGAATCCTTTACGAATGGGGTAACGAACTGGGGGGGCGACCCTATAGTGAGGCAGGTTATATGCGCTTGGGTATTACTACACCAGTATTTAAGATTGGACTGCAGATGCCCTCAATTATTACTGTAGCAAATGGCTATCATACCGGTAACGATAGTCTGCGATTAAATGGTGGTTGGGGTGGCTTTGGCGCATTCAACTATAGTAATTTTTATGGTGAACTATCTTTTATGAATAATACAGGGAATATGGCTCAGGATGCTTCATTAAACATCACAGGCGATCAGTTTATCAACTATGTTGATTTCTATGGGTTGATATATTTGAATTTGGGGATAATAACGCAGCAGTTCTTTGGAGGAGCCTTTCAGATGAAACCAGGATTCACCTTTCACAGGATAGCTCATCGCAAATTGGAACTGGGTGAAATAGCTGCAAGACGGATTGATAGAGATGGTATTGCATTTTTGAATGATGATACTTTTTACTTCGGTTTTTTTCTACGTGCGGATTATGTATCCAGATTAATTGATGGGAGATATCCTCGATTGCAACTGATGGCCCAAATGTCTGGATCAACTAGTGCGCTTGTAAAGATGACAATAAACCTTAATCAGTCAATTGGAGTGCCGGTTACTATTGTACATTATATTGATCAAACTGATTGGCAGTCTGGAACTGCAGTTTTAGTTGGGATTTCGATCAAGTTGGAGAATCCCTTGGAATAAATCACGGATTTGATTTTTTTGGATTTCTGTGATGAAAGGTGCTTAATCTATCGACATGAACGGAGGATACTGTCTCAGTTTATGATCTGCGTCACTATTTATGTTATAATAGTTCAAACCTCCGTTGAATTTCGGTCATATCCAATAAATTGTTCTTTTAATATGTATCCCCATCAACTAAACTACACCAAATATACACAAACAGGTTAGAAATTAGAGAAGAGGGGGCTCTGGATAATTTCGACTAAAAAGAAATCTTTATTACTATTCGGGTGGTTGGTCTTACTCCTATCCTGCTCAGTCAGTGTAAACCCACCTGTACATGAGGATCCAACTGATCCCGATAATCCTTATTATTTAGAACCGGGTGTGACAGTATTCTCTGAGTTCCAGCCAGGGGATACACTAACAGAGAATGAATTTATCATTTCCTGGCAGGGTTCTATCCTGGATAGCTGTGAATTTACCTGGACGGTGGATTCAATTATCTTCTCTGATTGGTCCCTTGATACTTCGCTTTATATACCACCTCTGGATGAGGGTTGGCATACTTTTGAGATACGAGCACGCTATTTCAGCGGTGCCGAGCAAGAGATCAATTATGCCTTCAACTTTTATGTTGATGCTATTCAGGGGCAGTCCTTACGTTTAAGCCCACCATATCAGGAAATTGCAATCGACGCGTCCTGTGATTTTGATATTTGGCTCGAGGAAGTAGACAACTGGAGCGGGGGACGGATCACCTTGGTTTGGGAGGGTTCAAAGGCTTATATCAGCACTTATCAGATCCATGATCAAATCTTCGACATTCTAATGCAAAATAACTCCTCTCTGGTCTCAAGGGTGGACCAATACGCTGATAGTTTGGTGATTGACCTGGGCTTGGTAGACGATCTGCCCAATGGCATCAGTGGCAGCGGTCGCATTGCCACTGTAAGATTTCAACCTCTTATATCGCCTGATTTTCTTGAGATCGGATTTGGTTCGTCTTGTGATTTTGTGAATGCAATAAACCAGAGCATCCCTATTGCTGAAATACCGGGTGGTCTCGTTGTTTATAAATGATCCAAATGGATCACGATTTTTTTATTACTGAACAAATTTGATCCTCTTCCAGGGGATTGATAACTTGAAAAGGTGTTCTTATGAGTAAGAATCTAAAAACTTTAACTGTCATGATGAGCCTGGTGAGCGGACTATTCGGTCAGGTGCTGTATAATGTCAGTGGAACTGTGCTGCTGGAAGATTCAGTCGGTGTGGGTACTCATGAGGATGTAAAGATCAAGTTTTACAATCTGCCATCCATGGAGGTGGAGGACTCAACCCTATCCCAGGATAATGGTAGTTATTCAATCAACGTTTCACCTGGTTATTATCTGGTGGAATGGACCCGAGACGGTTATGTCCCTTGGGAACTAGGTGGGCTTTCTCTGGCTGAGAGTACGGTTCTGGATGATGTTACTCTGATCCCTGGTGAGGTACTTGAGGTTAATGGTGAAGTTTCCGGAACGTGGACCACCAGCTTTGTCTATTATGTCATGGGTGACATCACAGTCCCTTCTGGTGATTCTTTAACTATTAATCCCGGTGTGAGGGTAAAATTCTCCGAAGCAACCGGTCTTACTTGTGATGGTAAACTTAAAGCCCTTGGAACGGCCACTGAACATGTGTTATTCACGTCCCGTGAACCTACACCTCTTCCAGGAGACTGGGATAATATCAGGCTGAACTCAGGTTACAACACTTTATCATATGTTGATTATGAGTGGGCCAGCGATGGGATTAGCGGATCCAATGTTACAGGTACAACCATTGATTATCTTACGATAAATGGTACTCTGAGTCTGTCAGCAAATGGGTTATTTTTTAACTCTGGCACTGACCTAACCCTGACCAATAACTATGTCGCGGTGGCTGGTGAGTATGGAATCTACGCCGAGAACGCTAATAGTTCTTACATTTCAACGAATACCATTATTACCCCTTCTTTCGGTATCAGGGCTAATTATTGCACCGATTGTGAAGTCGAAGACAATATTATTACTACCGGTGATAATGCAACTGGTCCGGATCAAGGGATTTCTACTCCCAATTCAAATCGAATTGAAATTGTTGATAATCAGATAGTTGCTGACGAATATGGAATATACTCGCATAATTCTTTTAAATCTCAGGTTATCGGAAACAATATCACGGGTCGGATTTACTGGAGCGGTATTCAATTTACAAGTTCGGATAGTTCATTTGTTTATCAAAATCATGTGCAGAGAACTCTTCACAATGCTTCAGATGACAACTGGCAATATTTGATCAATGGGGACGCATCAGAGGGCTCTATAATTCGAAAAGACACACTAATTGCACTAGAGACCTATAATTGGCTATACAACAACATGTCTCTCAGGTGTGCATGGTCTCAGGTTGATTCAAATTATATTGAAGGTGTTTACTATGGTGGTCAACAATATGCAATATACGACGGTCGTAATTCGAATATTTGTGACAATGAAATAATAACTACTTCTTATGCGTGGTCTACAATGAACATAATTCGTTCACATTCTGAAGGCACGTATATTAATCGAATTGAAAGCAACATGATCAGCTACGATTTCTTGGATCATACGAGATTTCAGTATGCTATATGGACACAAGATAATACTATTATCCGCAATAATTCAATAGACGGTGATCATATGGACCGGGCTATCTACGCTCAAAATAATTGTCTCATAGATAGCAATACCATAACAGGTGAATTCAATCAACAAGGCTTGATATATGTTGCTGGTGATACAGTTTCTGTATACAATAACACAATCAATCAGACTGGCAGTGGCGCATCCATTTATTCTTCTGGCAACAATGCCATCTCCATTTTTGATAATGAATTCAACCTGACGAATTCAGCCAGATGGATTTCTGTGGACAATACTGAAGCAGATGTCCATCATAATCTGGTCACTCTGAATAATGGACGGGGTGTTGAGTTCTATAATCAATCTGCTGGTTCAATTTACAACAATTCCATTATTTCCACTGGGATCGGGGATTATGGCATATTCCTGACTAATCAAACCGCAGTTCCAATCTATAACAATATTATTCAAGGTTTTCAAAACGGTATCTATGCCGAAAACACCATCCAGAATTACAACCTGGATCACAATAATCTGTGGAATATAGAGGGCTCGCTGTTTTCAGGTAGTGCCATCCCGCCTCTGGCCGGTCAAATGATCGATCAGAATGCCAATGGGGATGCCTCGGATATCTATGCCAATATCAGTTTTGATCCCCAATTTGTTGATGCATCAAATGATGATTATGATCTGCTGATCACCTCACCTTGCATCAATGCCGGAACAGACAACCTCAACGATCCCGACGGAACCGTATCTGATATTGGAGCCAATTACCACTTTATCTACATCGTCATTAATCATACTCCTTTACAGTCCACCATTGACACCAATGGTCCATATTGGGTAGAACCAGTGATTGTTTCCACCATACAAGCTCCAATTGATGTAAGCTTGAACTATTCAACGGATGGTGGTGAGAATTACACTTCTGTAGTGATGCCCTACACCAGTAATGATACCTGGTCAGTTTCTATTCCAGGACAGCCGTTAAACACAACCATTCAATATTATCTGGAAGCTGATGATGGCTCTCATAGCGTTACATCACCCTTTAATATTGAGAACGAGGTATATTCATTTTATATCACGCTTTTCAGTGAATTTGCCAATCTGGGTGGGTCCTCAGATACCTTTGGTGATATTGATGTGGCCTGGTCCACACCGGTCCCCATGGTAGGGACTCTGGAAGGACTAAAACTCTACCGCTCAATGACCCCCAATGTGAGTATCACCCCTTCAAATCTTTATCAGGAGTTTACAACAGATATAACCTCCTATACCGACACCAATGTTGATGAGGGGGATACTTATTATTATAGAATGACTGGTTTGGTGGCTCAGGGAACAGATACCACAGAATCGGTGGTTTCCTCTGAGATCGGAGTCCTCTCTGATAACGCTACTGTAGTGAGAGTAAGGGGTATTGCTTATCTGGAGAACCAATCCGTTCATTCAGGGACCAAGGTCTATTTTGAAAAGACCTCTCCCTCGGCTGTGACGGATAGTGTTTATACCAATGTAGATGGCTATTATGATATTGTCCTCGTTACGGGAATTTACAATGCCCATTTTACCCAGGATGCTTATCAACCCCGCCTGCTGGGGCACCAGTTTTTCTCAGATAATGCCTATCTGGATACGCTGACATTGGTCCCTGGAGGAGTGGTTTCCTTATCAGGAAATGTGAGTGGCACTTTCACCTCTAATAACCTTTATTTTGTGGATGGGGATATTACCATTCCCTATGGGGATTCACTTATAATTGAAGCCGGAACCCAGATACTCTTTCGGGGTTATTATTCGATCACTGCTAATGGTCCGCTGTTCGTGAATGGCACCCCAGGCAACAAAGTCATTTTTAGTTCCAGAATGCCTGTTCCAGCCGTGGGGGATTGGAATAGCATTTATTTAAGCGATAGTGCCACCGGTTCAGTGATCAAGCACGCAGTTTACAAATATGCTACGGATGGTTTTATCTGCAACTATCTGGGCCAGCTCACTATCTGGGGTTGTGAAATTAACACACTAGCCATCAACGCCCGGGCTATTACCCTGAATAACTGTAGCAACGTTGATATTCGTTATAACACGCTGAGCACGCCAGGAGATTGGGTGATCTATAAATATTGGTCTGGAGAAAATCCATGGGACAATTCTGGAATTTTTATTGGAAATACCATTAATGCAGCCAATAACGGTATGTCTATCCGCTATTATCATAATTTACAGGTTGATAGCAATCTAGTTCATGTGACTGGCATAGGAATTCAGACTGATTATTCACAAAATATGTTGTGCAGGGATAACCTGATAGATGGGAATCACTCCATTGGTTTTCATTCTCGCGAATGCGATGGAGCGGTCTTCACTAGAAATAATGTCAGATTCTCTAGGGATTATGGCTATTATTTTAATAATTCGGATAATATTAATTTCGCTGAGAACAAATTTTTCTTCTCTGGTAGCGATCATTGGGTCGTAGGTGTATATGGTGATAATAGCAGATATTCACTATATGAAAATAATTCAATAGTTTTTAGTGATTCACTTGGTGAGAGTTCTTCATGGCATGGATTTTATTACATGAGAAATTCTACATTTACAGGAAATCGCATCACTAATTGGACCAACAGTCAAGGTCAGCATTGTGGTTTTCAAGCTATGTACGATTCTCATTTTGAAGATAATTATGTATACCTACGTTCAAATGGTGGTGATCCTTCGGAGCGTGGTGCTTTTTCGGGAAACGGAAACACCAGCATCAATGATACGCTAATACTTGGTAGTTCAACGCAAGGTTATTATGGAAATGATTGGACAATCCGAGGTGCGATCATTGACGCCCCAAATTCGAATAATAATTATGCTGCCATAGAATGTCGAGGAGGCATTCTAGAAGTAGATGATGTGATGATTTCGAACTCATATATGGGTATATATGGCACTGGTGTGGGTGGGCACATCAGAAACACATTGATCGATGTTTATGGTAGTAATTATGGTATCAAAATTGAGAATAATTCCACGATGTCCATGTACAAGAATACTGTCGTTGGGAGTGATGTTGGCACTGGAATATGGTCTGAAACCAACGCTACTATATCGACTAATAGTAATATTGTCGACGGCTTTGCCACTGGTTTGCTGGCCAACAGCCAGAATACGGTCCAAACCTCTGTATTCTCTAATAATACGATCAATTTTACTGGAACAGATCTACCACCTCAGGTGGGGGATGTGGTCACCGTAAATGCTAATGCGGATCCCTCAGATATTTATGGCAATATCTTTCTGGATCCCCAGTTCGTGCATCCCGACACAGGGAACTACGCTCTTCAGGCCATTTCTCCAGCCATTAATGCCGGTGATATCGATTCCCTTGATCTTGATGGCACTGTGGCCGATATCGGAGTCCATTTCTATAACTTTGGCTATGTACCCATGGATATGGTGGCAGATAGTACTGGAGATGGCTATGTTGCCCTTTCCTGGGACATTATCAGTTCGGATTCGATTCAACATTTTATTCCCTATTACAAGCTTGAAGGTAGTGGGACCTGGCTGAGTGCGAGTACAACCACCAATAGTCACACCATTATCTCTGGACTCACGAACAACCAACCCTATCACTTCGCAGTTTCTGTTCGGTATCCTGAACATGAAAGTGATCGCTCAGCGACACTCACGGTTCGACCCGGTTTGTCTCAATTGGTGCTATCCACTGATTATATCGTGTCCTTTCGGGATGTTGGGGAGACGGTCGTGGAAACCTTTGATATGAACAATCCTGGCAATCGGGACCTGGTCTGGTCCCTGGCCGGAACCGGTTCGTTCGATGCCACATCCGGAAGTGTCAGCCCGGGTGCAACCACTACCATCCATGATACTCTGGTGAGCTATAACAATCAGGTGGGTGTGGGTGCGGTACTGATCAATACCAATGACCCCGAGCACTTCCTAGATGCCGTTGGTATCCTGAGTGTTGTTGGTAATTATGCTGCGGTACCAGCAGATCATTTTTCACCACCCGCTCCTACCACAGAGGAATTCTATGTAGTATTTACCAGTGCCCAACTAGATGGAAGCTCACTCCAAACTGGTGATGAGATTGCCATTTATGATGATGACGGTCTGGTAGGTGCAGGACTGATGACTGGACAGTTTCCCTACATAATTCCTTGTTATGATTTTACTATGGGAGATCCGCTTAGTTTTAGAATTTACGATTACAACCAGGCTAGAGAGATCGAGACCAGTTTTACCCAAACGGCTGGGACTCAATACTTCCCAGTCAACAACGAGACTGCCTTTGCATATGGTAGCATAAGTGCCTCGGCTTATCGAAGCCAGAGCGTTGGGTTAAACAGTGGGATGTTCAATTTGATCTCGGTTTATGATTATCCCCGTTATCCTGATATGTGGAATGTGTTTGGCAGTAATCTGGATAGTCTGGAAATCGTGTACAATGACCAGGGCAATGCCTATATCCCCAACTATGGGATCAATACCATCGGGAATTACAATCTGATTGATGGATATCATGTCTTCACACACGATCTGAATCCGAGTATTCTGGTTTCTGGTCTGCCCATCAATCCGTCTGACTATCCCATTACTATTCAACCGAATCGCTTTAATTCAATTGCCTATCTGAATGATGCTGCCATGCCAATCGTGGATGCTTTTGCTTCTATCAACAGCTCCATTGAGATCGTACAAGATGATGCTGGTGGTGTGTATATACCTGGTCTTAGTGTCAACACCATTGGTGAAATGCTACCTGGTAAAGGGTATCAGGTATTTAGCAATGAAACTGGAGATATTACACTGACCTATCCAGAGCCAAGCACTGCACTTATGGCAAAATTTATTGCCCAGGGACCAGTTGACAATCCAGTACAACCACAGTATTTCCAATCTGTTCCAGCTACCGGTTTGCCCTATACAGTGATTGCCTCTGAGTTTGTGCTGGATGGTCGATCAATTGATCTCCATGGTGAGATAGCTGTTTATGATGGCCAGGAATGTGTTGGTGTTTCCACTTTCGAATCCTTCCCTGTGGTCATTACCACTTGGGGCGGCAGCCAGGATTTCGGTCTGGCTGGTTTTGAGAATGGCAACGAGATATCATACCGCATATATATTGAAGAGTATAACCAGGAGATCGAAATAGCAGGCAACGGAAGCACTTTCGGTGAAGCCGGCTATACGCTGGAACGTATAAGTGCTGATCCGGGGATTATTCCCGAAAGCTTCTATTTGGGTCAGAATTATCCCAACCCCTTCAATCCGCAGACCACCATCAGCTATGGACTTGAATCAGATACTGATGTACGTCTGGTTATCTATGATGTACGGGGTAGAGAGGTTTGGTCAACACATCTTGGTCAGCAGCAGCCCGGCCATTATGAGCTCATCTGGTCCGGTATGAACAATGATCAAATGCTGGCAGCCTCTGGTTTGTATATCTACAGAATTATCGCCGGAGATCAGTTTACGGCAGTCAGAAAGATGGTCCTGATCCGGTAGGGGGGCGATGTGACTTTTCATAAAGCCCTTTTCCTGTTGCTGATCAGCACATTGGTTGCTGCTCAGTCCCATTTCACTTCAGTGGAATCTACAGGTGTGCCCTATATAATCATCATTACCAATGTCGATGTTGCAGGGACTGATTTAGTCGTTGATGCCGAGATAGGTGTTTTCAATGATAGTCTGTGTGTTGGTGTCGGAACTTTTACCGGGAGCTATAATTATCAATTCTCTGCCTGGCAGGCCAATCAGAGCCAGGAATTACCTGGTTTTACGGTCGGGAATGAGATGCAATTCAGAGTATGGACTCTGTACGATGGGAGTTGGCAGGAATTCGAAGCGAGTCCAGTTTTTGAAGCGGGGGATGGCACCTTCGGGAGCGGAGTATATGCTGTCTTATCTATGAATGTTTCAGTAGTGGACCTTGGTTCAGGAACTCCAGCAATCCAACCAGAATCATTCAGGTTAGGCGCGTATCCGAATCCATTTAATGCCAGAATAACCCTTCCTGTCACACTTGCCGAACAATCATCTGCCAAGCTCAGCATCGTTTCTCTACAGGGACAGGAAATATGGTCTCGTAGCATAAATCAAACAACGCATCTGAGTTGGAATGGCTTGGATAGCTGGGATAGGGAAGTACCAAGCGGAATTTATATGGTCGTACTGAGGAGTGATTCAAAACAACTCGTGGAGTCAATCACCTTATTGAAGTAGCATGATAAAGCGCATACAACATAATATGATGATGGCTATGATTCTGATCCTGGGGATGCAGGGTCTGGCAATGGCTCAAGGCTATTTCAGCCCTGTTGAGCCAACTGGTTTACCCTATCATATCATAATAAATTCGAATGCGATTAGCGGTGTTTACAATGCCTCCCAAGTAGAAATCGGGATTTTTGATGGCGCCTTATGTGTGGGTTCCGGTAGCGTAAGCATTAATTCCAGTCAGACTCTGGATATTGTGGCCTGGGAGGGCGATCCCAGCTATAACCTGGATGGTTTTAACGCTGGCAATCCCATCAGCATTCAACTTGCCATTGTTGAATATGGCACGACAAATGTGCTTGCAGCTGCAGTGAATTATAGTGTGGGAGATGGAAACTTTGGTTATGGCTCTTATTCCGTCGCTGGTGTCACGGGCTCCATAGAAGAGATACCCAATATCGAAGTAAATCCAAACCTGTTAACCTTTGGTGCTTTAGACCTGGGCGAAACTGCCGTACGATCATTTATGGTGAAAAATAATGGACTGGCCACGCTGCAGGTCAACAATATTTCTGTCCCATCCGGTTACTCCATTTCAACTGGAACGTTTAACGTGAATCCAGATGACAGCCTTCAAGTCTGGGTCACATTTTCGCCAAACAATCCCACCGACTTTAGTGGTAATCTTAGAATTTACAGTAATGATCCTCATCAAACCCAGATCATGGTTGAACTCACAGGCCAAGGGTCAGCCGATCTGGTTCCAGAGTTAAGGGTGATCCCTTCATCCATCAATTTTGGGACAGTTCCGGTTGGTAGTGTGGAATCTCAGAACTTCGTTATTCGAAACCAGGGTTCTGAAGTGTTGAATATTTTTTCTGTTTCCACCAACCACACAGATATTTCTGCTCAGTATTCCAGTTTTTCACTTCAACCTGAAGAAGAACAGCTCATTAATGTGGAATACACAGCCAGTAGCGGTTCGATCTCAGGAAGTGTCCTCATTCTTCACGATGATCCTGGTCATTCGAGTCCGTATGCAGTACCTGTCTATGGTTATGGTTATGATAACTATTTTAGCCCGGTTGCTGAGACGGGTTTGCCCTATACCATCCTCGTCAATCATGTAAGTCTTGATGATCACAGTCTTCCATCTGGTTCTCAAGTAGGTATATATGATGGCAACCTGTGCGTTGGCGCCGCAGTTTATCTGGGCTCCTATCCATTGCAGGTCACAGCCTGGGAAGCTGATCCTGCCAACGATCTAGCAGGTTTTACGGCAGGTGATAGTATTTCCATTAGGGTTCGTACAACAGCTTATGATAGTGTTACTGTTATTAATGCTGATTTGGAATTTAGTACTGGAGAAGGTTTGTTTGGAACTGGATCTTACAGTGTGGTCTCTCTAGATTTGGAGTCACATCTGGAACCACATATTGCTACATCTGATACAGAATTGGAATTTCCATTAACTGAAGTAGGCGTTACGAATTCGCTTCAATTATGGCTTTATAATACGGGCGCCACAGGTCTTAATATTAATAATTGGCAGATAAACAATAATGCATTCATGACTTCTAATGAACTAAACCGGGTGTATTCAGACGATTCACTCGAAGTGACGATCCACTGGTCTCCTCCATCTGCCGGTTGGCATCAGGGTCAATTTATTTTGTATACCAATGATCCCGATCAACCGACTACAGTCATTGAATTGTCTGGTGCGGGAGTTCTGAGCGGACAGCCAGTGATCAATGTTCCAAGTACAAGTGTTGGCATGGGAGATATCGCACTTGGAGATACAGGCTGGGTGGATATACACGTCTTTAATACAGGGAATGACACACTGAAGATTTCCGGTATCAGCTCAAATAGTGACCTGATATTCAACAGTCAGATCCAGACGCTTGACATACCTACCAACGCATCCGGAGCCATCCCAGTTTATTTTAGCCCAAACCAGCAAGGCTGGCACAATGCTACAATCACGATTTACTCTAATGCCACCAATCAGAGTGAGCTACCGGTTAGCCTTACCGGTTACAGTTACGTTTCCTATTTCGAACCTATCGAAGCCACAGGTGAGCAATACCAGATCGTTGTTTCCAACATCACAGATTCCACCGCTTATGGTTTGGATGAAGGGGATGAAATAGGGGTATTCGATGGCTTGCAGTGTGTGGGTGTGGGTATCTATCATGGCTCGGATTCACTTAATATCAGCGCATGGAAAGCACTTCCTGATCAGGGACTACCTGGGTATACCGATGGACACCTGATCCAGTTCAAATATCACCTCACAGATGCTGATTTAGTCGAACACGTACTGGATATTGTTCCTGAATTTACATCTGGAGATGGGGCTTTTGGAACCGGTGTTTTATCAGTTGTGGATCTGGCGATCATTGACCGTGTAACTCCCTACGAACCCTATGATGGACCAGTTTATTATGTATCGGTTACCGAGGGTCTGGATTATATCAACAATGGCAGCTTCGATCAGCCATTCAGGACCATTCAACACAGTATCAATGTAGTTATTGACGCAGATACCATTCTGGTTCGCCCAGGCACATATGTTGAGAACATCAATTACAATGGTAAAAATATTGTTTTGAGTTCTTTGCACATATTGACAGGGGATACAAGCTATATCTCACAAACCATCATTGATGGTGATCAGAATGGTAGTGTAGTGGACATTATCAATGGTGAGGATTCGAATACAATTCTGAACGGGTTCACTGTCATGAACGGCAGTGGGACTTATATGACTTTTGGATATGGTGGTAAAAAGGGGGGTGGACTTAGAATTATTGGTTCTAGTCCAGTAATTTCAAATTGTCTTATTTCAGATAATCATGTTACTGAAAATAATGGCAACGGTGGGGGAATATTTTGTTACAATGATAGTGATCCTTTAATTATAGACTGTGTCATCAGAAACAATTCGGCTGCTGAAAAGGGACCGGGCATCCAATTAAATAATGGTTGTGATCCTGAGATAGAGAATTGTCTTTTCTATGGAAATTCTGGTGGTTATGGAGGAGGAATACACGCCTATCTTAATTCCAATCCAGTAGTAACCAACTGTACATTCAATAATAACACGGTTTCAAATTATGGTGGCGCCATAGCAGTGCGTAGTGAATCTCATGTTTATTTGAAGAATTCAATATTATGGGGAAATATAGCTGACCGGGGAAATGAAATTGGTCTTTATGGAGAGACAGGAACTGCCATAATTGAGATAAGATACTCAGATATTGCTGGCGGAGAGGAAGGCATAAGCGAAGAAGTTGGGAATGGGAATGTAATTTGGCGCAGTAGTGATATAGATGAGGATCCATCCTTTGTAAATAGTGAAACAGGCAATTTCCATCTGATGGCCTCCTCCGCCTGCATTAACAGTGGTGATCCAACTACTTTTGATGCAGATGGTAGTGTGGCTGATATGGGCGCGTTCCCCCATCTGAATACTTATTCAGGACCCGATTGGTATGTCAGCACAGATGGAAATGATGCGAATGGTAATGGTTCAATTTCTGCTCCTTTCGAATCCATTCAAGCTGGAATCAACTTCGCCACCACTCCAGGAGATTCGGTTTCTGTTGCACCAGGAACTTATGTTGAGAATATCAATTTCCGTGGAAGGGCCATTAAAGTATTTGGAGACCACGGTGCTGATAGTACGATAATTGATGGAGATGGCAGTGGTAGTGTTGTGAAATTTTCAAATGGTGAAGACACCACAAGTCAATTAAGAGATTTCACTCTAATGAATGGTTCAGCACACGGTGGTGGAGGAATAAGTGTCTCCTCAAATCCAACAATATCTGATTTAAAGATTATTAATAATCATGCTGCCTTCGGGGGTGGCGTGAATATTGGAAACGGTTCAAGAGTTATCCTTAAAAACTTGTTGATTATGGGAAATTCTGCAGGATCCCCAGGTGGTAATGGTGGTGGGATTAATTGTTATGGAAGTTTTCCAGTATTTGAAAATCTGGTAATTGTCAATAACACAGCCACATCGGGTGGTGGATTGCTAATCCACAACAGCACTGCAAGTCTATCAAATCTAACCATTAACAATAATTCTGCGAGGAATTATGAGGCTGGTGGAGCAATATATTGCTCGGATTCTGAAATAAGTATTCGTAATTCAATTATATGGGAAAATACAAACAATGAACTGTATACCCGAGATTGTATATTAGATATCAGTTACACCAATATTAGTGGTGGTTGGGAAGGCGAGGGGAATACAGATTATGATCCTGAGTTCGGGAATATAAACGAACTAAATTTTCATCTTAACCCCAATTCTCCCGTTATCGATGCAGGAGATCCTGAATCAGATTTCTCCAACGAACCAGAACCAAACAGCGACCGCATCAATATGGGTGCCTATGGGAATACCCCTGGGGCGGCTATCGCTGCCCTGACCCTCACCAGGCCAGACACTGCAACTGCAGAGGATAGTTTGTACACCGTTAGCGTCATATTGCCCCCTGATTCACAGGTTGTTTTCTCTTACTCACTATTTTCAGGACCAACATGGGTGAGTTTTAATGATACGCTAGCCCAGATATCAGGAACCCCTGACAATGCATTTGTGGGTCCCAATGAGATCATCGTGCATGTCAGCGATAATTATACCAGGCTGGATACTCTGATCTATGATGTAATGGTTGCTAACTCACTGCCATCCATCACCAGCGAACCTGATACCATTGGAACTGAAGATCAAGCCTACTACTATGACATTGAATCCAATGATGAGGGCTCGGGACCTGCAAAATACCAGGCTTTGATTATCCCATCCTGGATCAGTCTTGATTCACTATCAGGTGTACTGACTGGGGTTCCTGGGGATTCAGCCGTTGGTGATACCACAGTGAGCATATTTTTCTCTGATGGACATGGTGGCAGCGATACTCAGACCTATAATCTGCATATCGTGAATATGAATGATGCCATTGCTATCGTATCAAACCCTGATACGACGGCTATTGAAGACCTGGAGTATGTATATGAAGTCCAGACTTTGGATGATGACCTCAACGATGCAACACGCTTCAATTTGAGCATTGCCCCCATTGGAATGGAGATAGATTCACTTACTGGCCGCATCACCTGGTTACCGCTTAATAATAGTGTTGGTGATACATTGGTAAGCTTTAGCGTAGTTGATGATTCGGGTTCTACAGATATTCAAACGTATACACTGCACATTCTGAATACCAATGATCCTCCTCTGATTACGTCTGAACCCAGTTATGTATCCACAGAGGATGTCCAGTATAGCTATCAGGTCATCGTCGAGGATGTAGATGTGGGTGACAATCACACATTCGCGCTCAATACTTCCCCCCAGGGGATGAGTATCGATGAGAATAATGGTTTAATCAGCTGGATACCAAATAACAATTCAGTTGGTGATACCCTAGTGATGATCATGGTTACAGATGACTCTGCAGCCACCGATACACAAAGCTACGCACTGCAGATCGAGAATGTCAATGATCCTCCAATAGTTAGCAGTCCCATGGCAGATTTAATAGCTGATGAGGATGGTCCCCACCTCAGTTATGCACTCTATGATATTTTCCATGATGATGACATCCTGTCGGTAAATGACACCTTAAGTTTTGTGGTATTGAATGGCAATGAAGACCTGCTTGCAGCAACAATCTCAGATGATTCCTTACACCTTAGCTCGCACGGGGACCAATATGGGGTAGCTGAATTAATTCTTACTGCCCATGATATTGACCTGACCGCAGTGAGTGATACTGTGAAAATCACAATTAACCCAATAAATGATGCACCCTCGATTACTTCTAATGATAGTGCTGAAGCCATTGAAGATGTTCGCTTTCTTTATCAAGCCGATGCTATCGATATCGATAATGCAGGTCTGAACTTTAGTTTTATTGAATTACCAGCTTGGCTGATATCAGATGCTGATAGTATATATGGTACCCCAACCGAGGGCATTGGTGATACTTCATTCGTCCTTATCGTAGGCGACTCAGAGCTTTCCGATACACTACGAGTTTTTATTGATGTGACCTCGATCAATGATTCCCCACAGCTAAGTAGCATACAGCCACTTACTTTTGAAGAGGATATTCATCAGTATATAAATCTTAGTAGTTTCTATAGTAGAGTGAGCGATCCTGATGATCATGATAGCACGCTATCTTGGTCCTTTATCAACACAGCTAATATCCAGGCAGAATTATCAAATGATACGATCTTGGTCAGGAATACTGCTGATTGGTTCGGTGTCGATACCCTTTCCATCGTTGTTACTGATACTGCGCTGAGTGATACTACAGACTGGGTGTTTACTGTCCTTTCAATAGAAGATTTTCCCCGCATCACTTCAACTGCTGACACCATTGGGACTGAAGATCGAAGGTATAGTTACGGAATTCAAGCCTATGATCCTGATCCTGGAGATTCGATTAGATTTACCTTGAACACAGCCCCATGGGATATGGTCTTAGATGAGCACACTGGTGTGCTGGAGTGGTTCCCGGACAATGCAGATGTTGGTGATACGACAGTTACTTTTACTGTTACTGATGTTACCAATCGTAGCACCAGTCAAACATTCGCCTTACATATTATCAATGCCAATGATGCCATCCAGATAGTTTCGGTGGCAGACACTATCGCCCTGGAGGATGAGGCATATATCTATGCTGTGGAAACCCTTGATGATGATCTGAATGATCAAGCGCGTTTTTCGTTGAGCATAGCTCCCGTTGGGATGAGTATTGATTCTCTCAATGGTCGGATTAGCTGGTTTCCAACTAATGATAATGTTGGCGACACAGTCGTCACATTTAGCGTCATCGATGATTCAGGGTCTACTGACAGCCAAAGTTACAATCTGCATGTATTGAATATTAATGATATCCCAGTAATTCACTCAATCGCTGATACGATTGCTATTGAAGATCAACTATATACTTATTCGGTTATCGCTACTGATGATGATCTAGGGGATCAGCTTGATTTCAGTCTGTTCAGTGCTCCCAGCGCCATGATTATTAATGATAGCACCGGAGTGATAACGTGGTTGCCAGATAATGACGATGTCGGTGACACGCTAGTGACGATTATTGTTAGTGACGACAGCAGTACAACAGACATTCAGAGCTTTGTACTTTCTGTTTCGAATGTCAATGATCCACCAGTATTGATTTCAACGATCCCTAATTTTACTGTAGATGAGGATGCTGCGGATACGTCATTTGCTCTATTCGAAATTTTCTACGATGACGATATTAGCTCGGTTGATGACAGTCTGGAATTCTCACTGACCAATAGTGATCCCAGTGTTCTGAATGCTAGCATCGACAGAGATACTCTCTTTCTGGATTATCTTGACAATCAGAACGGTTCAGTCAATCTCTCTATTACCGCCACAGACAAACCATCAGCTTCGGTTACAGAAAACTTCACTAGCACTATTGTGGCAGTAAATGATGCTCCTAGCGGGTTTAATCTTGTCACGCCTGATGCAATTGTGTTCTATGATTCAGTGATCACCTTCGATTGGGCAGCCAGTCTGGATCCAGATGTGGCTACCAATGCTGATCAACTGTTTTATACCTTCCGCTACAGCTCGACTGAAGATTTTAACACTTATTCAGATATCGAAGATATCATTGACACGACTTTAACACTGGACCAGCCCTTTATTCAAGATCAGTCATATTATTGGAAGGTCCGGGTTGAGGATTTTTATCGTGTGAAAATCTGGAGTAATGAAGTTCGTAGGTTCTCATTGAACTATGAAGATAATCCGCCCGAAACACCTGACATCCTATCTTCAGCTAATGCAGTGGTAGACATCGATGGCTTTATATCCTGGAGTCAATCACAGGATGAGGATCTGGGTGATAGTGTCAGTTATGTTCTTGAAATCGCTAGTGATGATCAGTTCAGTGAAATTCTAACCGGCTACACGGGAAGCGACACGGTGGTTTCCCTGGTTGATTTGAGTCATTCTGATCTGATTGAGAATGCACAACACTATCTAAGAGTTCGTGCATTTGATACTGATACCCTTTATAGCTCCTGGACTGAAGTAATGAATTTTTATTGGGATAATGTGAATGAAGCACCAGATCAGGTAACATCTTTACTCACTCCAGCAGATGAAATCGTTACCACTTTATCTCCAAGTTTCCAATGGCAAATGAGCTCAGATATTGATCCAGGGGATGCTAGTAATTCTTTGGGTTATACGGCAAGCGTTTGGAGTGCTGCAGACACTACGTCCTTTACAACAGAACCAGGCGATACAAGCCATTATCTGGCCACTGATCTGACAGAGAATGAAATCTATCAATGGGCTGTCCAAGCTTATGATGCTGGTGGCTTGCTTAGCAGTGTGAGCGATACAGCTAATTTTTGGGTGAATAGCCAAAACGAAGACCCGGGACCATTTAGCCTTTTAGCTCCATCAGGTGATACATTGGACACATCTCATCCTACATTTACCTGGAGCATGCCTATCGATCCTGATGTCGGAACCAGTCTGAGTTACAACCTACGCTATAGCCTGAGTGAAACTTTTGACTCATATTCGGAGGTTGAGGGAATTTCTGATACGAATTACACTCTGATAGATTCTCTGGATGATGATTTACAATATTTCTGGAAAATTGAAGCTCAGGATGAGTTTGGTGCCACTGTTTGGAGCCAAAATACCCTCAGCTTTGTAGTAAATGCTGTTAATGTTGCGCCGACTGCCCCCAGTGCTCCTGATATTGAACCATACACGATTTTGAACCTTGGCGATCCAATGAGCTGGACCCCATCATATGATGGTGATCCAGGTGATGTCGTGATCTATCAAGTGGTGATTCTTAGCGACTCAACTTTGTCTGATACTATGGAATGTGGTCATGAATCTACTGAAGGTCTGGTACTTTACTGTTATTACGTTTCCGGATCAGCTACAATCATTACACAAGAAATAATTACTGCCATCACACAAAGTGAAAATGGTATTTGTTATGGTACGATAAGGGCTATAGATCAAAGTGGTCTTCCAGGTGCATGGAGTCCGATGGTACCGTTTTATGTAGACACATATAATGAAGCACCATTACCACCAACACCTTTCGGGATCGTATCGGGATCAATTCTAAATACCCAAACCCCTCAATTCACTTTTGAGGCGGGCTGGGATCCGGATCCACGAGATCCGATCGGCAGTTTGGTATATGGTGGTACTTGCTGGAATGGGAATGACGTTAGAGAATTTATTATTGGGTACGATACTACCTATGTAATTGATACTTTGTGGGAAAATTCAGGCTATTGGGTATGTTTTTGGGCGCGAGATACCAGTGGGCTCTATAGTGCGAATAGCGATACAACATTTTTCTGGGTAAACAGTGTGAATGAGTCTCCAGAGTCCTTCATTTTACTAGAACCTTTATCAGATACCCTTGATACGTCTTACCCTGCATTCAGGTGGCAGGCTTCTACCGATCCTGATATCAATGCCGTCTTGAGCTATACATTGCGTTACAGTCAGTCTGAGAGCTTCAGTACCTATAGTGAGGTAGAGGGACTCAGTGATACGACACATACGCTGGCAGACTCACTGGCAGATGATCTGGCTTATTACTGGCGTGTTCAGGTGAGTGATGAGTTCGGCCTGAGCCGCTGGAGTGATGATACCTTTAGTTTCTATGTGAATGCAGTTAACTCACCACCAAGTATACCAGAGCTAAGCGACATAGCCTCAGTCCTGGATACAAGTCATACGATTTGGTGGAGCACCAGTACTGATGAGGATCTTGGTGGATCAGTAAGCTATGTCCTGCAGGTAAGTAGTAACGCAAGCTTTACAGATACTTTATCCAGTTATAGCACATCTTTGACATCAGTAGATATGGATGCCCTTGATTATATAAATTTCGTAGAGAATGCCCAGCATGGTCTGAGAGTCAAAGCTGTAGACAACAGTGGTCTTTCCAGCGAGTGGTCACCTGTGGTAAGTATTTACTGGGATAATGTGAATGAAGTTCCTGAACAAGTATCTACATTGATTATGCCGTTGGATGAAGTAGTGACCACACTGACACCCACGTTTGAGTGGAGTCTGGCCACCGACATTGATCCTGGTGATACTGATGCCAGCCTTTCTTATGTAGGCACTGTGTGGAGCGCAGTGGACACCCTGAACTTCAATACTGTACCTGGAGATACGACTCAGGTTCTGCTTACGGATCTAACAGAGAATGAGGTGTATCAGTGGTCAGTCCAGACTCTTGATGATGGTGGGCTATATGGTATTGTAAGTGACACAGGCAGCTTCTGGGTAAACAGTGTGAATGAGTCTCCAGAGTCCTTCATTTTACTAGAACCTTTATCAGATACCCTTGATACGTCTTACCCTGCATTCAGGTGGCAGGCTTCTACCGATCCTGATATCAATGCCGTCTTGAGCTATACATTGCGTTACAGTCAGTCTGAGAGCTTCAGTACCTATAGTGAGGTAGAGGGACTCAGTGATACGACACATACGCTGGCAGACTCACTGGCAGATGATCTGGCTTATTACTGGCGTGTTCAGGTGAGTGATGAGTTCGGCCTGAGCCGCTGGAGTGATGATACCTTTAGTTTCTATGTGAATGCAGTTCCAAATCAACCACCTTCAGCTCATTGGATCTACTCTGATTCCATTATGACAGGAGTTACTCAATTACCCTATTTCTACGAAGATCCAGATCCTGAGGAAGTGTTCATTCAGATCGAATACAGCACCAACGCAGGCAACAACTGGCAGAGCCCGACACCAAGTGGTGTTATGCGAGAAGAAAGTCTATATAGTTGGGACACACAAACAGATCTACCTGATTGGTATGGATCAGTCTGGCTTCGAATCACACCCAGCGATGATGAGATTGTAGGGACAGGCGATACACTGATATCAGCAATAGACAACATAGGCCCAGAGGTGAGCATCAGCAACATTCCCGCAGATCAAACGGGCGCTGTCCCGATCACTTACCTTGCAGACAACGATGTCCATAGTCCAACTAGTATCAATGTGTACTATCGTAACGATGTATCGACATCCTGGACATTCATCATACCTACTCATTTTGAAAGTGAACCTGTGTTCGAGAATGGTGTTGCTAATAATTTGATCTGGTACTCTGAAGAGGATCTATCTGGATATGTCGGGGATGAGGTTCAGATCAGGGTAGTGGTATCTGATTACAGCTCCAGCAACGAAGATGTATCTAACTTGTTCTCACTGAATAACAATCATGATCCCACTATAGCTATCACTCCATTAGTGGGTTGGCAGTCCGACATAATTGATGTCCACCTGGAATATGATGACACAGAGGATGATCCCTTGACCTTTAATCTCTATTTCAGTCTGGATGGATCGCATTTTACAGCTGCTACTGTGGATGATGCGGCTCTCGCTTCTAAGGGACTTGTAGGAATCGGAGCGCTCAATTCTGAAAAAGTCGACTTCTTCGTAGCTCAAGATGTTTATGGTCAGAAATCGCTTGAAGAGTCCCTATCCAAAAAGTTAGTTCCTCTCCATACGGCAACCGATCAGGTGCTGGTATCAGGTGATACTACCATGACCTGGTTCTCCCAATCAGATTTACCAGCCGACTATGCGGGTGATGTTTGGCTTATGGCTACTGTCCATGATGCCTTCAGTGATGTGATTAGTGATACCATAAGCTGTCAAGTGGATAACAACATTCCTGAATTGAGCATCGAAGCTATTACTGGTGAGGTGAGTGGTGTAGTGCCAATTACCGTACATCTGGACAATGATTCAGATAATGATGTGACCATTACTGGTGAATACAAAATCTTTGGTTCAGGTACTTGGAATGATATGGTCTTCAACGGACATGTGGCCCGTGGGACAGAGATCATAGAGATTGCCTGGAACTCCATTGGCGACCTCGGAGCTGGCAGTCACACGATCATCGATATCCGCATGCAGGCTAGCGATGGTCAGGGGCTCGGCAGCTATGCATACCTTAACCTGGTAGAGATCGATAATAATGAAGTACCTGTAATTAGCAATCTCGAGGTACTTCCAACTGAACCACGTGGTGATATTCCCATCCAGATTTATATCATTGATGCAGAGCATGATAATCTGACCTTTCAATGCGAGTATTCATTAAACAATGGTGCTGACTATTATCCTACCAGTAGTTTTACGAGTTCAGGTGATTACGTCACCAGTGGTTATCAGACTATTACTTGGCAGAGTTTCGAAGATGTGGTGAACACCTCCAGCAACCAAACGCGCTTTAGAGTAGTAGCTCGGGATAACGATGAAGGCAACAGGATCGCTTCACCGACATTTAGCATTTACAACCTGGGTGGTCCCCAGTTCGAAATGGTAATGAATGCAGATTATCCAAATCTGCTATGGCAAGATACCATCAAGGTGAAGTTTAATAACAGTATAAATGGAGCCACTGTCCTTGCAGGGATAGAGCTGTCGACCGATGCTCAAGATATGGATTTTGATTATCTCATGACAGGAAATGACTCTGTGATCAATATCATTCCCCGGGGAGCTTTCACTCCAGACGCATCGGTGCAGATTACGCTTACAGCCGACTTACTAGATCATGAGGGTTATGCCTTTGACGGGAACCGAAATTATGTGCCTGATGGCGATGATGATGATAGGATCATCAGCATGCAAACACCTGAATTAGCAGACTTTGACTTTAATGGTGTCTTGAATGAGTTAGATCTTTTGGAGTTTGTGCTCAATTGGAACTTGACTTATCCGAACTTAAGCATAGAAATTGGACCTGCATATGGTGAACTACCATATATAACGTTCGAGCCTGATGGCCTGTTTGATTATGAAGATCTCATGGTGTTTATTGCGACCTGGAAATGGAAAAAAAACCAGGGTAGTCTGGCCAGGGGTGTTGAATACGATCCCAGAAAACTGCCTGAAGTTGTAGCTGACGAATTGAAGGTCGTCATCAATAGAAACCATGAACTTGAACTGAGTATTGACCTGAAAATTCCACAAGATCTGGATATCAGCATGTTGCGTTACAATATTGAAGGTCTTGACTCTACCAGCAATATTAGTTCCAGATATCTGAGCTCCTGTTTCGAGGAAACTATTCAATTACGCGGTGAGGGGTATACTTTTATCGCTGGGCTGACGCCAAAAATACCTGCAGATAAGCAGGAGGGGATACTAAGTCTTAGCAGTTGCATATCTGAGCGAACAGATATCAGCATTCAGATTACTGCCTGGGATGCTAGAGGTGAAGAAGTCTTAACTGGAACTCGTCAAATTGCAGTTGATCCAGTAGATTACGTACCTAGAGAGTTTGCTCTGAATCAAAACTATCCTAATCCCTTCAACGGTTCGACGACAATCTCTTATGCCATTCCTGATGAAGCAATGGTGAGTATGATCTTGTATGATATCCGGGGACGGCAGGTAAAAACCTTAATTGATAAGAGCCAGGCTCCTGGTTTCTATCAGATGAGTTGGAATGGATTGAGCGACGATCAATTGCCTTTGGGTGCAGGTATTTACCTCTGTAAACTTCAGACATTAAGTCAAAGCGAGATCATCAAGTTGGTTCTCCTAAAATAAACAAAAATTTCCATGAAATATGTAGTTTGAATTGAACTGGAAAAGGTGCAATTCATGACTCTCCCCCCGAGTTAATAGATTATAAGATTACCTGATTGATAGAAAATTTGACAATCCTCACTTCTATTAGACTAAAGAGGGACTATCTTGGCCGTCCATTTAATAGGACGGTATATGAAACAAATATTTATTCTCACTCTTCTCTCCACAACCCTCTGGGCACAAATCCCCACAGGCTACTATGATGACGCCTCTGGACTTCTGGGGACACCACTCCAACAAGCCCTTCACGATATTATTGATGACCACAACGTTGTCAGCTACAGCTCACTCTGGACCCATTATCAAACAACCGATGTCAAACCCAATGGTAAGGTCTGGGATATGTACTCGCATGTTCCAGATGGCGTACAGCCTTATGAATTCACCTTCGTCGAAGACCAATGCGGAAACTATAGTGGTGAGGGGAGTTGCTACAATCGTGAACATTCCTGGCCCAAAAGCTGGTTTAACGATGTGGCTCCCATGAACACAGATATTTTTCATGTCGTACCAAGTGATGGCTATGTCAACGGACAACGCGGTAATTATCCATATGGTGAAGTCGCCAGTCCTACCTGGACCTCCCAAAACGGAAGTAAAAAAGGACCAAACACTTATCCCGGATATTCGGGAACTGTATTTGAACCCATCGATGCCTATAAAGGTGATTTCGCACGA